>Ga0209829_10001231_pt1 | contig 21322 bp, 21 predicted proteins | sample C_140205_EF_Meta_FD_187311 | JGI IMG/M metagenome (GOLD analysis project Ga0209829, IMG submission 187311) | Freshwater microbial communities from Lake Croche, Canada to study carbon cycling - C_140205_EF_MetaG (SPAdes) (version 2) | ecosystem: Environmental > Aquatic > Freshwater > Lake...
CTCCACCGCACGGCCCTTGAGGGCGAAGAGGCCACGCGGGCGTTTCTGGATGAAGAGAATGATGAAGACCAGCAGCAGGATCTTGCCGAGCACCGCGCCGACAAGGGGCTCCATGAACTTGTTGGCGATGCCCAGCGACAGGGCCGCGACCAGCGTGCCCCAGAGATTGCCGACGCCGCCGAAAACCACGACCATGAAACTGTCGATGATATAGCTCTGGCCGAGGTTGGGCGACACATTGTCGATCTGCGACAAGGCCACGCCCGCGATCCCCGCGATGCCCGATCCAAGGCCAAAGGCCAGCGCATCCACCCGGTTGGTGTCGATGCCCATGGCCGAGGCCATGCGCCGGTTCTGCGTCACCGCCCGCATGCGCAGCCCGAAGGGCGTCACGCGCAGGAGCAGCAACAGCCCGACAAAGACCGCGATGGCGAAGACGATGATCCACATGCGGCCCGAGGTGACGGCGATGGCGCCGAAATCGAAAGACCCGGACATGAAGGCGGGCGCGCCGACCTCGCGGTTGTTCGCCCCGAAGATGCTGCGCACGGCCTGTTGCAGCATGAGGGAAAGGCCGAAAGTGGCGAGCAGCGTCTCCAGCGGGCGGCCATAGAGGAAGCGGATAATGGTGCGCTCGATGATGACGCCGATGAAGCCGGTGAAGACGAAGGCGAGCGGAATCGCGATGAAGAGCGAGTAATCGAACAGGGCGGGATTATGCGCGCGGATCCATTCCTGCACCACGAAGGTCGTATAGGCGCCGAGCATCACCATCTCGCCATGGGCCATGTTGATGATGCCCATGACGCCGAAGGTGATGGCCAGACCAATGGCGGCCAGCAGCAGCACCGACCCCAGGGAAATCCCGTACCAGATGTTCTGCACATGGGCCCACAGCGCCAGCCGCGACTGGATGGCGCGCGCGCCATCTTCCGCGGAAGTCTTCACGCGCCCATCATTTCCGGCGGCGATGGAGGAGAGAAGCGAGGCGGCGTCCTGATCGCCGCGATCCTTGATGACATCGAGCGCTTCGAGCCGTCTGAGCTCCTCCTGGCTCTTGTCGCTGGCGATGATCGCTGCACTGGCATGTTCGAAAGCGGCGCGAATTTTCGCGTCCTTTTCCGCCGCGAGCGCTGTTTGAACGAGGGGCAGCGATTCGGGATCGCGGGATTTGAAAACGGATAGAGCCGCGCTCAAACGCTTGGCGGGGTCGGGCGACATCAGGCTCAGCGCGCCCTGCGCCGTCTGCATGGCGCCGCGCACGCTGTTGTTGAGGCGCACCTTCTTGAGCCGCGCTTCAGCGACGCCTTCGGTCTTGGCGCCAGTCTTCGCGCTGATCAGCGCGCCGGAGGAATCCTTCAGATAAACCGCCTTGCTGACCGGGTCGAAAAAAAGCTGGTTGGCGGCGAGCGCCTCAAGCATAGCGGCGCCGGTGGCGAGGCCGGAACCGGCGAGGTCCTGAATGCCTTTTTCAGTGTCGGGAAAACGATCGGTGGCGAATTTCACCAGCACATCGTCAATGGCGTCAGCGCGCAGGCTTGTGGGGGCGAGGCCGGCGCCAAGCAGACTGGCGGTGAGGGCGATGACGCTGCGCCGCCAAGCCTTCCGGGTAAGCCCTGCCGTCACGCGGCGCAGGGCCGCGCCTATCGAGCGCGTTATCCTCATTGTCTGAATCCTTTGGCCGGGGCTGACCGGCGTCCTGTTCGCGTTCAGTCGGCGATCAGCGCCGTCACATTGAGCGCGGAGAGCTTCATCGCCATGTTCAGGCCATACCACGTCGCCAGCACAAGGGCGAAGCCGGAAAAGGACGCCAGCGCTTCAATGAGGCCCTGACGGCGGTCGAGAAGTTGAGCGCTATCCTTGATCGCCATGCTGGCGTTGGTGACCGGCGCGGAAGCGAAATCATTGGACATGGCGAGCGCTCCTGTTTTGAGAGAACGGGAGGCGCGGCTTGCGCCTCCCGCATGGTCATCTTGCGATCCTTCGGATCAGATCACGATCAGGACTTGCCGCCGCACTTGCCGGTCTTCACGTTGAAGTTGCCGCAGGAGAGGGGCTTGCGCCAATCGGAGATCATGTCCTTGGAGCCTTCCAGATAGGGAGACCATTCCTGCGCCACCACGGTGCCGGAGGTCTGCCACACCGTGTTGATCTGGCCGTCCGCCTGGATTTCGCCAATCAGCACGGGCTTGGTGATGTGATGGTTAGGCATCATGGCGGAATAGCCGCCGGTCAGGTTCGGCACGGAAATGCCGACCATCGCGTCAACGACGGCGTCCGTATCGGTGGTCCCGGCCTTTTCAATGGCCTTGATCCACATGTTGAAGCCGATCACATGAGCTTCCATCGGATCGTTCGTCACGCGCTTCGGGTTCTTGGTATAGGCCTTCCACTTGGCGATGAACTCCTTGTTGGCGGCGTCGTCGATCGACTGGAAATAGTTCCAGGCGGCGAGATGACCCACCAACGGCTTGGTGTCGAGACCCGCGAGCTCTTCCTCACCAACCGAGAAAGCGACGACCGGAATGTCGGTGGCCTTGAGACCAGCGTTGCCGAGCTCCTTGTAGAAGGGAACATTGGCGTCGCCGTTGATGGTGGAAACGACCGCGGTCTTCTTGCCAGCCGAACCGAATTTCTTGATGTCGGACACGATCGTCTGCCAATCGGAATGGCCGAAGGGCGTGTAGTTGATCATGATGTCTTCGGCCTTGACGCCCTTGGCCTTCAGATAGGCCTCGAGGATCTTGTTGGTCGTGCGCGGATAGACATAGTCCGTGCCCGCCAGAACCCAGCGCTTCACCGAGCCGCCTTCGGCGCTCATCAGGTAGTCAACGGCGGGAATCGCCTGCTGGTTGGGCGCGGCGCCCGTATAGAAGACATTGCGCTGGGATTCTTCACCCTCGTATTGCACGGGGTAGAAGAGAATGGAGTTCAGCTCTTCGAACACCGGCAGGACAGACTTGCGCGAAGAGGAGGTCCAGCAGCCGAACACGGCGGCGACTTTTTCCTTCGCCACGAGATCGCGGGCCTTTTCGGCGAACAGCGGCCAGTTGGACGCGGGATCGACCACGACGGCTTCCAGCTTCTTGCCGAGAACGCCGCCCTTCTTGTTCTGCTCATCAATGAGCATCAGCATGACGTCTTTCAGCGTGGTCTCGCTGATGGCCATGGTGCCCGAGAGAGAGTGCAGAATACCAACCTTGATCGTGTCGGCCGCCTGAGCGCCGAAAGAGGCCAGCGCAATAGCGCCGCCGACAAGCGCGCTGGTTGCGCGCAGCATGGACCGCCGAGAGAAAAGCATACGCATCCCCATTTGTTTCGCCTTGCCCCCTGGGCACGGCCATTCGATGAAAGTCCTCGATTGGACGTTGATACCTATGCAGCCTGTGTGCCAAGTGACCGGCGAGCCAGACCGCTGGGCATATGGCCCATATTTAAGCTTATGGAGCGCTGCCCAAACGCGCAGCCGCCTGTTTTTTGAGCGCGCGCACGCGGCTTCAGCGTCGACCCAGATCTACATTGCCTGTTTTCACGCCATTCTCTGTTCGTGCTGGACAGCTTGTCTGTGCGCGATACATTGGCGCAAATCTTTCCGGGGGAGGAAATCATGCGGATTGCGAGGCGGTTTTTCATTACGGGCCTGATCAGCGCCATGGCGGGGGCGGCGCCCGGATTTGCCCAAACTTTGGGCGAAGTGGAGACGCGCGCCAATGTGGACTATGGGCGCCATGATGGCGAAGCGCTGTTGGGCGACGCTTACATGCCCAAGGCGCCGGGCAAATATCCGGCGGTCATCACCGTCCATGGAGGCGGTTGGCAGGGTGGCGCCAAGAGCGCCTATCGTTTCTGGGGGCCATGGCTGGCCCAGCGCGGCTATGTGGTTTTCTCCATCGACTATCGCCTGGTGAAGCCCGGCAAGAAGATGTTTCCCGAATCCGTGCAGGACGTGCGGGCCGCCGTCCAGTTCATGCGCAGCCGCGCAGCCGAGTTCAAGGTGGATCCGGACCGCATCGCCCTGATGGGCGATTCCGCTGGCGCCCATCTGGCTGCGCTTGTGGCCCTTGGCGGGGACGCCTTCGCCAACGCCTATCAGGACGACCCCTATGCCGCCGTCAGCGCCAAGGTGAAGGCCGTGATCCCCGTCTATGGTGTGTTCGACATGACCCAGCAGTGGGATCACGATCTGCTGAACCGCCCGGGCGACAATATCGCCGAAAAATATCTGGGCGCGCCGCCCTCGACGGACCGCAAGCTCTATTTCGACGGCTCGCCCCTCAGCTACGCCGTGAAGTCCAACTCCAGCGTGTCGGTGCTGCTCGCCAATGGCACGGAAGACGATGTGGTGGACCGCGCCCAGACCGACGCCTTCTTTCTCGCGCTCAAGCAGTCCGGCAATTTCGTGCGCCGCTATGTGATGCAGGGCGCAGGGCATTACTGGCTCACCGACCCCATCGACGAGGCCGGCAGTTACGCCGGACTGTTCGCGCCACGCCTGTTACGGTTCCTCGGCGAGCGGCTCTGAACATTTTCCCCAATCCCCCGGCGCGCAGGCCGGACCAACAATCGACAAGGAGAGGAGCGCATGGACATTTTCGTGGCGAAAAAATCGGAGTTTGGAGATAACGACCGCCGCATCGTGCAAACGGAGCGCGGCGAGATCGGCGTGTTCCATCACGAAGGCGCGTTCTATGCCTACGCAAACAAGTGCCTGCATTCCGGCGGCCCCGCCTGCGAGGGTCTTCTGATGCCGAAGGTCGTCGACATCATCGCGCAGGACCGCACCTATCAGGGCCAGGACTTCGACGAGAGCGAGATGCATTTCGTCTGCCCGTGGCATGGCTGGGAATATGACATCAAGACCGGCCAGGCGATTGGCGACCGTCGCCAGTTCCTGCGCAAATACGAGGTCGTCGAGCGCGGCGACGATGTTTTCGTCATCGCCTGAGCGGAGCAGATCATGAACGCCAAGACACCCCCGAACAATGTCCGCGAAGTGCGGTTCGACGAGTTCTCGTCTTCCGGCTCGCTCATCAAGGCGACCGAACAGGCGCACAAGCGCAACTACAAGGATTTTCTGATCGTAGATGTGGACTCCCATCACTATGAGAGCGAATCCTACGGCGAGATTTTCAAATATATCGAAAACCCCGTGATCCGCCGTCAGGCGCTGGAATCGGCCAGCCGTGGCGGGCGCTCCAGCATGCTTGGCGGCTCGGTGGGCTATCAGGACATCGGCGGGCGCATCACCCGCCATTGGCTGCGCAAGCACGAGAAGACCGAAGGGCCGGAACATCGCGACGTCACCACGACCCTGCGCTGGATGGACGCCATGGGCGTCGATTACGCCTGTCTCTTTCCCACGCCAATGCTGTTCCTTGGCACGCATCCGCAGGTCGAGATCGAAGTGGCGATGGCGCGGGCCTATAATCGCTGGCTTTGCGACACCATTCTCGAGCACGAGCCGCGCATCATTTCAATGCTCTATCTGCCCTTCAACGATCCAGAAGCCACCTATCAGATGGTCAAGGATTTTGGCCATCGCAAGGGCGTGAAGGGCTTCATGGTCACAGCCCCGCGCTACAAGCCCGTGCATGACAACGCCTATATGAAGACCTATCGCCTGCTGGAGGAGATGGGCCTGCCGATCTCCTTCCACGCGGCCTATAACTGGAACGATCAATCGTTGCAGCTCACCAACCGCTTCATCGGCGTGCATGCGCTGGGATTCATGTGGTTCAACATGGTGCATATGACGAACTGGGTGGTGAACGGGCTTCCCGAGCGCTTCCCCAAATTGAAGGTCATGTGGATCGAAAGCGGGCTCACCTGGGCCTATAGTCTGATGCAGCGCCTCGACCATTCCTACAAGATGCGCACATCCGACTGCCCTTCGCTCAAGCGCAAGCCCAGTGAATATATGCGCGAGATGTATTTCTCATCCCAGCCCATGGAAATGCCGGACGATCCCTCGATCCTTGAAGCGACCTTCAAGATGATCAATGCGGAGACGCAGCTCGTCTGGTCGTCCGATTATCCCCATTGGGATTTCGACCTGCCCGGCGTGATCTACGATCTGCCCTTCCTGAACGAGCAGTCGAAGCGCAACATTCTCGGCGGCAATGCGGCCAAGCTGTTCAATCTGGATCCGAAGCCGGTTAAAAACATCCCCTCAGTGGCCTCCATTTGACGCAAGGAGGCCGGAGCGACAACTCCGGCCTCTTCATCTGATTACTGCGCGCCGCCCTTTTTGGAACGCCACCCTTCGAAATCGCGGAAGAGTTGTTCGCGTTGCGCCTTGGTGCGCGGGGGTTTTCCACCGCGCTGACCTACGAACGTCTCAAATTCGGCGCTGGTCGCAGGCGTCTCGGCCTCCTTCGCCACAGGCTGTTTCACCAGTTCCTCCGCCACGCTGAACCGGGTCCAGCCAGGCACGGAGGCGGAGGGATTCACCTCGCGCCATTTGGGCGCATAGGGGTCCACGAGGAATTTGTCCCACTTGGCGAACATCAATTGGGTGAAGCGCTCCAGCCTGCGATAATGGTCGTTGCTCTTGGGCCAGTTATAGGCCGCAAGCACGGTCGGCACAGCGATGGTCTCCACCTTTTCTCCGGGCGCGATGAGGGTGGGGTAATCTTTGTTTTCGAGTTCGCCAATCGTGTAGATGTCGTCGAAGAGCTTCATGCCGGGGATGGCGAGAAAATGCAGGCCGCTGCCTGCGGGGATCTTCGCGAGCTGATCGATTGGCTTGCCCACCACGCGAACGATGGCCGCGATCTCGCCGCGCTTCAATTGGTCAAGACCGCTCGTGTGATCGAGCAAAAGCGGCTGATAGTCGATGCCAAGGCGTTGCAGGATGATAGGGCCTGTGAGCGTCGCCGAATTGCCCGGGGGGCCGAAGCTGATCTTCTTGCCGCGCAGATCCTCGAAACTCCTGATTTCGGGGCGCGCAAGCACATGCAGTTCAGTATTGTAAAGTCGCATGATGTAATGCACGCGCTGTTGCAGGTTCGGTATTTTTCTTTGTGTGCGGAAAAATTCGAACACGTCGGATTGCGTGAAAGCGACGTCAACGCCGCGCAGATAAAGCAGATCCTCAAGGTTAGAGGACGCGCCATAAGCGAGCATGGGCAGCACGCGCATATTGTCGCCATCATCGAGCGCGCGCTGAATGTCTGAAGCTAGACGGGGATAAAGACCCTCAAGCTGGCCCGACTCCAGACCAATGGTCCAGTTGTTGCGCCTGGCGCGAAAATCGGCTTCCGAGCTTGGCGTAGGCGCTTTGATCGCAGGCGCTTGCGCCAACGCTGTGAATGCAGTCAGGCAGGCTGCGGCGATGCAGCCAAGCCGGGAAATTTTGTTCAACATGATCGCACCCGATTGGCCCCTGCCTTTCTTTCATATTAATAATGCGTTCAAATTAAGAGGTGATCTTTAAATTATTCAATGACGCGCCACTATTAAGCCACGACATCGCGTCACATGCGATCACCTCGCAGCCATTCGTCCGCAGTCTTTCAAGAGGACCATCATGTCAATTTCGCCTTTAACAAGACGCAGCCTGCTCAAGAGCGCCGGCGTCGCCGCTACGCTTGCGGCGCCGTTTGTCTCCAATCTGGCGAGCGCAGCCACGCCGCAGTGGACGGGCAAGCAGTTTCACAACCAACCTGCTGCGAGCCCCCTGAATGAAGCGCTCGTCAAGCTCTGGGAGAAGGTGGCGAAGGAAACAAAGGGCCGACTTGTCGTCACGGTGCATCCTCAAAACAATGGAATTACTGGCTCTGATCCGGCTGCGCTTGAAATGCTGCGCAAGGGCGAGCTGGAGTTCTACACGCTGCTTGCGGGCATCCTGTCCAACGCGGTTCCGGCCATGGACATTCAAGGCATGCCCTTCGCTTTCAAGCGCTCCGAACAGATCCATGGCGCCATGGATGGCGAGCTTGGCGTCTATCTGCGTGCGGAGTGCAAGAACAAGGGCATCTATCTCTTTCCCCATGGCTTGCTGGAGAATGGCTTTCGCGATCTCAACACCGTGGAGCGCCGCGTGCGCGTCGTGGATGACATGGCCGGCTTGCGGGTGCGCGTGCCTGATGGGCAGATCTTCCGCGATCTCTTCACCACGCTGGGCGCGCAGCCCGTCACGCTCAATATCAACAAGCTCTATGATGGCCTGAAAAATGGCGAGGTTGATGCGCAGGAAAATCCGCTCGTCATCTGCGAGACGAACAAGCTTTACGACGTCACGAAATTCATCTCGACGACCCATCACTCATGGTCAGGGTTCAACCTGCTTGGCAACGACGCCTTCTGGAATTCGCTGCCGGCGGATATCCGCAAGATCGTCGAGCGCAATGTGAAGATTCAGGTGGCCGCGCAGCGCCGCGTCACCATGGCGCTCAACGCCGCGCTCGTGGCAACACTCACCAAACGTGGCATGACATTCGATCAGCCGGATATCGCGAGCTTCAAGGCGAAGCTTGCGGGCGGCTTCTATCCGCGCTGGAAAGAACAGGTTGGCGCAAAGGCATGGACGCTACTGGAGAAGACGAGCGGGCGCATCGGCTAGGCCGGCCGCCAATCTCCGCCATCGACCAGATAATCGGCTGGAATCTCGATGCGCCATATGACGCCTTCGCTGGCGAAGGAGAGGCTCGCCTTTCCTTCCAGCGCCTGCGCGGTCAGCCGTTCGAGCACGGTTTGTCCGAATCCCTTGCCCTTGTGCGTTTTCACGCGCGGCCCGCCACACTCGCGCCATTCGAGCGCGAATAAGCCTTCTGGCGTCGCGCTCCACGTGATGTCCACGTGTCCTGCGGCGCCCGACAACGCGCCATATTTCGAGGCGTTGGTGGCCAGTTCATGCAGGGAGAGGCCGAGGTTCTGCGCTGCTTTGGGGTCCACGACGACTTCCGGCCCTTTGAGCCTCACGCGCGTTCTGTCTTGTTCCATGAAGGGTTCGAGATGTGACTTGATCAATTCGCGAATCGGGGCGCCGCGCCAGTTTTGCTGAATGAGAAGATCATGGGAATGGGCGAGCCCCTGCAAGCGCTGGGTGAAGCGTGTGTTGAACTCCGGCAAGGCCGGCGAATTGCGCGCGGTCTGCGCCGCCATGGACAGGATGATCGCGAGTAGATTCTTGGAACGATGCGCCAGTTCGCGCATGACAAGCCGCATCTGTTCTTCATGCTGGCGCTGGGGCGTGATGTCGCGATGAATGGCTGAAATGCCGATGATGTCGCCATGCACATCGCGCAGGGGCGCGCCGCTGATCGCCACATCCACCTGGACGCCATCCTTCCGCTGTCGCCGTGTCTCGAGAAACACCATCTCCCCTCCCAACACGGCGGTTAACATGGTTTGAGATTCTTCGCGTTTGTTGTCTGGCATGAGCAGGCCGATGGGACGATTGATCGCTTCATCGCATGTGTAGCCATAAAGTTTTTCGGAAGCGGGATTCCAGGTCGAGATCAAGCCTTCGCGCGTGACGCTGAAGATGGAGTCGCGGCTTTGACGCACAAGGGACGCCAACAGGGCGTCATTGGCCTGGGAGCGGCGACGCCTGCGCAAATCCCGGATGATGAACGAAAGGGCGATGATGGCGCCTTCACGATCATGAACGGGCGCGGCGCCGACGGAAACCTCGACGCTTTCACCATGATGATCGAGCGCCTCCAACTCCATCTGGAATTGCTCCCCATTCATGGCTCGCTGAAGCAGTTTGCAAGCGCCGCTGCGGGCGGGATCGGCGATCAGCGCGAGCATGGGTCGTCCCACCGCATCCTGCGCGCTCCAGCCCAGCAAGCGCTGTGCGCCGTCGTTCCATGTCTGGATGACGCCTGTTGGAGAGGCGCTGATGATCGCGTCGCGCGAAAAGGCGATGACCGCGGCCAGAAGGGCTTCTGAATCGCGCTTCACCTGGGTGGGTGGATGGTCCGTCAGCAGGAAGGATGTCGTCATGCCGCAACGCCCCGGATCTCCAAGGCGCAGGCTTGCGCCTTAAACCCTGCTGGTGAGCTTTGTCTGCGGAGACCTGACGCCTGTCGAGATAAAGTTTCAAGCACTGGCTTGACGGTGCGCCGGGACAACGACGCCACAGCGCGGAAAATGACGTGGATGAAAAGTGGAAATGGCCGCGCTTCGACAAGCGCGGCCACGGCTTTTATCAGAGCGCGGCGGCGGCGCGGGCGAGTTCGCCCGCGTCAGCCAGATCTTCCATCTTCCAGCAGAGTTCGCGCAAGGCGTCGGCGCGCTCCACGGGGAGCACATCGCGCACCAGGCTGTCGAACTTGGCGATGAGCTGTTCGCGGCTCATGGGCTTTTCGATGCTGCCGATGGCGTGTTCCACGTGCTTGGTCAGCACGCGGCCATCGTTGAGGGTGATGGTGAGGTAAGCCTCGTCCTCGTTGACGTCGTCCTTCGCCACAGCCTCCACCTTGTCGCGCAGGGTGATGACGCGCTGGTCGCGGACGATGGCGTCGCCATATTCATTCTCGCCCGCCGCGCCATAGATGATGGCCGCCGCGCAGGAATGATAGACGCTGAACTTGCCTTCAAGGCCCGTCTGCGGCGTGCGCTTGCCAGTCAGTTCCAGCACGAGCGGATCGACGATGAGGTCGATCTTCGCGATGTCTTCCGCCTTGATCCCATGTTCGTTGCGCAGCTGGATGCAGCCATCGATGGAGGGATGAATGACGATGCCGCAAGCGAAGGGCTTGTAGGAGTTCAGCGCGGTCTCCCAGACCGTGCCGAGATCCCCGGTGATCTCATTGAAGTCGCGTGCGGTCGACATGACATGGGCGAAGCCGCGCGGGGCTTCCAGCACGCGGTTGGAGCTGGTGAAGTTCTGCTTGGCGAGCAGCGCCGAGGCGATTCCGTTCTGCGCTGCGCGGCCGGGATGGAAACTCTTGCACATGGTGCCGAACATTTCGCGAAAGCCTGCGGACTGCGTGCCCGCGATGCCCAATGCCCAGGTCATCTGTTGTTCGTCGAGGCCCAGCAGCTTGCCAGCGGCGGCGGCGGCGCCGAACACGCCAGCGGTGCCGGTGATGTGCCAGCCGATGTCATAATGTTTGGGATAGACTGCGTTGCCAATGCGGCATTCCACTTCGATGCCGATGATGAAGGCGTGCAACAGTTCAGCGCCCGTCACGGGCTGATATTCGGCGAGCGCCAGAACGGCGGATGCGATGGGGCCTGCGGGATGGATGATGGTCTTCAGATGGGTGTCGTCGAAATCGAACACATGACTGGAGATGCCGTTCAACAGGGCGGCGTGCATCACGTCGAAGTGCTCGCGACGGCCCAGAATGGTGGCCTGCGCGGGGCCTGCGAAGGGGGCCAGCGCCGCGATGGCGCGATCCAGCGTCTCATGCTGCGAGCCGCCGACGGCGCAGCCCATCCAGTTCAGGAAGGAGGAGACGCCGGATTTGCGGACATCAGCCGGGATATCCGCGAGGCGCGAGCCCACGATCCAGCGGGCGAGCGTGCGGGTGACTTCCTGAGACATGGCGGGTTCCTTTTCACTGCGTTCGAATTTGCATGGCGTGAGGAAACCGGCGTGCGCCTTCCCCTCCAGCCTTCACCGGGGGCATAACTACATTGGAGCGCAGGGGCAAGGGCGAGGCGGCCAACGCATTGCATGTGCGGCGGCGCGCTTTATGGTGGTCGGCGTCATATATCAGTCGAGGAAACCGCCTTCCGATGGATCAGCCCCCGCCAGTCCCGCTCGCCAGGATTTACAGCCTGTTCTTCCGCATCGGACTGTTCAGCTTCGGCGGCCAGCTCACCAGCTGGATTCATCGGGAGGTCGTGCTTGTGCGTGGCTGGATGACCAATGAGGAGTTTTTGTCCGGTATGGCGCTGTCGCAGATCCTGCCGGGGGTCAATTCCACCAATACGGCGGTTTTCGTGGGCCAGCGGCTGCGCGGCGCCTGGGGCGCGACGGTCGCCATCACGGCAATGCTGACGGGGCCGTTCTTCGCGGTGATTCTGGCGGGCGTGCTCTATAAATGGGTGATCGGCTGGCACGGCGTGCAGTCGATCATGGAGGGGGTCGCTGCGGTGGCGCTCGGCATGTTGGCGCGCATGGGGATTTCGGCGGGGCGGGGCGCAGCGAGGGGCGTAACGCCAGCGCTGGCCATGCTGGCCACCTTCGTTGGAGTTGGCGTCTTGCGCCTGCCCATGCTGGGGGTGGTGGCCGTTGTGGCGCCTGTCAGCGTGTTGGCCAGCTATTATCTGGAGCGCCGCCATGAAGGATGAGAACATCTATCTCGCGCTGGTGACGATCCTCGCGCCCTTGTCCATCGCCGCCATCGGCGGAGCGACAGGCATTTACGCGCCCTTGCAGCATGAGACTGTGGAGCTGCGGGCCTGGATGACGCCGCGGGAATTCATCGACCTTTTCGCCATCGCGCGTCTGGCGCCGGGGCCAGGCTCCATGCTGGCGCCGCTGATCGGCTGGAAAGTGGCCGGGGTTGGCGGCGCCCTGCTCGCGACGGTGGCGCTCTATCTGCCTTCCTCGGTGCTTTGCTACGGCGCCGCGCGGGTCTGGAACCGCCATCGCGGCAAGCCCTGGCATCGGGCCATCGAGGCCGGACTATCGCCGATAGCCGCCGGGCTCATCTTTTCCGGCATTCTCGGGCTGCTGCGGCTCGGCGAGACCGGGCCGCTCAGCTGGTTCACCGTCGCGCTGGTCGCCGGGCTTTTGATGTGGCGGCCGAAGCTGCATCCCTTGCTTTTGATCGGCTGCGGGGCGCTGGTGTTTTTCCTGCTGCATGTGGCGGGGGCTTGACGCCCAGATCCGCCGCCGACAGCCAGAACACCTCGCCCGCGCTCTCTTCCGTGTCGAGCCACAGGAAGGGCAGATCGGGGAAGTCGCTTTCGAGAATCTCGCGATCCTCGCCAATCTCGCAGATCATGCCGCCGCCGACCTCCAGATGATCGGGGGCGGCCAGTATGAGACTGCGCACCAGATCCAGCCCATCCCCGCCGCCCGCCAGCGCCATGGCCGGTTCCGCCGCAAATTCGGGGGGCAACTCGCCCATGACCTCTTCGCCCACATAGGGCGGATTGGTGATGATGAGATCATAGCGCCGCCCTTTGAGGGGCTTGAACAGATCGCCATGGTGCAGGCTGATGCGCTCAGCCTCGCCGCTGGCCTCCACATTGATCTTCGCCACTTCCAGCGCCGCTTCCGACAGATCGACGGCGTCGACCTCCGCAGCGGGGAAATGTTTGGCGGCGAGCACGGCGAGGCACCCCGAGCCGGTGCAAAGATCCAGCACGCTGCGCACCGCGAAGGGGTCCTTGACCAGCGATCCCGGCCCGCCCGCGAAATGTTCGCTGCGCAGCAGTTCCCCGATGAAGGAGCGCGGCACGATCACCCGCTCGTCCACGTAGAAGGGCACGGAGCCCACATAGGCCTTGTTGAGCAGATAGGAGGCGGGCTTGCGGGTGGAGATGCGCGCCTCCACCAGATCAATGATCCGCCGCCGTTCGTCCTCCAGCAGGCGCGCATCGAGAAAGGGCTCCAACTGGTCGATGGGCAGATGCAGGGCCTCCAGAATGATGAAGGCGGCCTCGTCCAGCGCGGTCGTTGTGCCGTGGCCGTAGACCAGTTTCGCCGCGTTGAAGCGGCTGATGGCCCAGCGCAGCAGATCGCGCAGGGTGAGGAGATCGCGCAGGGGCGTGGAGGAGGAGGCGGCCATGATGGGACTCGGCAGAAAAGGGCCCCGCTTCTTGCAGGCTTGGCCCTGCGCTGTCAAAGCCGCCGGGCCTCAGAGCCCCGTGGGCGGGATTTCCAGGGGCGGCTGGCTTGGTATGGGATCAGGGTCCTGGGGAACCTCTCCAGGGCTCAACGGCGGCGTTTCCGAGGGCGCATCCGGATAGGCGGGCTCGGGACCCGGGTCCGTGGGGAAGCCCGGCGGCACTGGCTCGGGGCCCGGCGTGGGGTCGCCGGGAGGCTGTTGCAGGCGTATGGCGCGATGGTTGGTCATGCACCTCAACGCGCGCGTCCGTGGCGCGTTCCGGGAACCTGCGGCCAGCCAGACCGTTCATCCTTCACTTTCGCGCAGGAGGATGACGCATGAGGATTGGCTTGATCGGTTTCAGCTTCGCCATAGCCCTTGGGCTGGCGGGAACTGGCGGGGCGGCGCAGGCCATGCCTGCGCCCGGCGGCGGCGATGTCTCGGCCTCGGATGTGACCCTCGTGGCGCAGGGCTGCGGGCCGGGCATGAATCGCGGCCCCCGTGGCGGCTGCCTGCCCAATTACGGGCGGCGCGGCTATGGCCCGCCCCGTCACGGGGGCGCAGGCTGCGTCATGCAGCGCACCCCCTATGGGGTCCGCAGAATTTGCCGGTATTGAATGACGGCGCCGGGCCTTCGCCATGGACGCAAGGCCCGGTTCTTCGAAGGTTGAAAAAACTGTCACATGATGAGAACGGGATTGTTTTTTGGCTTGATGGTTTTTTAATCATATTCGCAGAGGTTGCGCATGGCTCATATGAGTATTGCGTAGGGCCGAGATCACGGCCATCCCGGCGGCGGCCTCCGCCGGGATGGTTCGTATCTCTCGCGCTGATCTTGAGCACGGGTTCCCCTTACTAGTGAAATTGCTTTAGAAGGCGTGAGACTCAGGCGCCTGATGGAGCGAACACGTGGAACAAAATCTCACCTTCATGTCCGATGGACTGAAGCTTTCGGCGACGATCAGTTTTCCTGAAGGGCTTGCGCCCGGCGAGAAGCGCCCCGCTTTCATCATTCTTCATGGCTTCGGCAGCACGAAGAAGGCCGGCAATGTGGTGACGCCCGCCACCATGCTCAATCGTCTTGGCTATGTGGCGCTGCGCTTCGACATGCGCGGTTGCGGCGAGAGCGAGGGCGAGCATGGCCGCCTGATCTGCCTCGAACAGGTCAGCGACACGCGCAACGCGATGACCATGTTGCAAGACCATCCCAATGTGGATCCCGCGCGCATCGGCGTCATGGGCAGCAGTTTCGGCGCTGCGGTTTCCGTCTATACGGCGGGCCTTGACGAGCGTTTCGCGGCTTGCGTTTCGGCGTCGGGCTGGGGCAATGGCGCCACCAAGTTCGAGGGCCAGCATGGCGACAATTTCCCGACATTCCTGGCGATGCTGGAAGAGGGCCGCGCGCATCTCGAGCGCACCGGCGAGTCGATGATGGTGTCGCGCTATGACATCGTGCCGATTCCCGCCCATCTGCGCGGCCATGTGATCGAAAAATCCTCCATGCAAATGCCGGTCGAGACGGCGCAGAGCATGTATGATTTCCGCGCGGAGGACATGATCGGCCGCATCGCGCCGCGCCCCGTTCTGCTGATGCACAGCTCGGTCGATTCCGTGACGCCGACCTCGCAGACCATCGAGATGTTCACGCGCGCGGGCTCACCCACCGAAATGCACCTGTTCTCGGGCACCGACCATTTCATGTTCGCCGAACATAATCTGCGCGTGCATGAGGTGGTGACCTCATGGCTGGCGACTTTCTTCCCCGTGCATCGGGAAGCGGCTGCGCCCGCGCACGGGCACTGATTAATCGCGCCGGGCGGCTTGTGAACAGTCGCCCGGCATTTGTTTGCGCAAACTCAGGCCGCTGTCTCCATCTCCACCGGCGCCATGCGGATCAGATGATCGAAAGCTGACAGCGCCACCTTCGCGCCCTCGCCCATGGCGATGACGATCTGCTTGAATGGCGTGGTGGTGGCGTCGCCCGCCGCGAAGACGCCGGGCACGGAGGTCTGGCCGCGCGCGTCCACCTCGATCTCGCCGCGCGGGCTCAGGGCCACGACGCCCTTCAGCCATTCGGTGTTGGGCACGAGGCCGATCTGCACGAAGACGCCTTCCAGCTCGACGCGATGCTCCTGCCCGCTCTTGCGATCCTTGCAGGAGAGCGCGTTCACCTTGGTCCCATCCCCATGCACCTGCGTGGTCTGGACGTTGGTGAGGATCGACACATTCTTGAGAGAGCGCAGCTTGTTTTGCAGCACGGCGTCGGCGCGCAGGGCCGTGTCGAATTCGATCAAGGTGACATGGGCCACGATCCCCGCCAGATCGATCGCCGCCTCCACGCCCGAATTGCCGCCGCCGATCACCGCCACGCGCTTGCCCTTGAACAAAGGCCCGTCGCAATGGGGGCAATAGGCCACGCCCTTGTTACGGTATTCCTCTTCGCCCGGCACATTCATCTGCCGCCAGCGTGCGCCGGTGGAGAGGATCACGGTCTTCGATTGCAGCGTCGCGCCGCTGGCGAGCTTCACGCCGACAAGCCCATCTGCGCCGCTTGCGGGGATGATTTCCACGGCGGTCTGAAGGTTCATGATGTCGACGTCATATTCCTTCACATGCTGTTCCATGGCGGCCACCAGCTTGGGGCCTTCGGTATGGGGCACGGAGATCAGATTCTCGATCCCCATCGTGTCCAGCACCTGCCCGCCAAAGCGATCCGCCACGAGCCCTGTGCGAATGCCCTTGCGCGCCGCATAGACGCCAGCGGCCGCCCCCGCAGGCCCGCCGCCAACGATGAGCACGTCAAAAGCGCCCTTGTGTTTCAGGGCTTCGGACGCCCGCTGCGCCGCGCCTGTGTCGAGCTTGGCGAGGATCTGTTCGAGGCTCATGCGCCCCTGTGCGAAGGGCTCGCCATTGAGATAGATGGAGGGCACGGCCATGACCTTGCGGGCCTCCGCCTCATCCTGAAACAGCGCGCCATCGATGGCCACATGCTGGATGCGCGGATTGAGGGCGCTCATCAGATTCAGCGCCTGCACCACATCCGGGCAGTTCTGGCAGGAGAGGGAGAACCAGGTCTCGAAACGGAAATCGCCATCAAGGTTCTTGATCTGCGCGATGACCTCCGCCGCCTCTTTCGAAGGATGGCCACCGACCTGCAACAAGGCCAGCACCAGCGAATTGAATTCATGGCCCATGGGCAAGCCCGCGAAGCGCACGCCGATGTCGCTTCCCACGCGCTTGATGGCGAAAGAGGGCTGGCGGGCGTCATCGCCCTTGGCCAGCGTGATCTTGTCGGAGAGGGACGCGATCTCTTCCAGCAACTCCTGCATTTCCTTCGATTTCGCGCTGTCGTCGAGTGAGGCGATCAGCTCGATCGGCATGGTGATGCGCGCGAGATAGGCTTGCAGCTGGGTCTTGATATTGGCGTCCAACATGATGGTGCTCCGCAAAGTGGATCCCCGGGCGGGCGGGCCCGCCCGGGGATATGTCGAGGATTGCGAGGTCAGATCTTGCCGACGAGGTCGAGCGAGGGGGCGAGGGTCTTCTCGCCTTCCTGCCACTTGGCGGGGCAGACTTCGCCGGGATGGGACGCGACATATTGCGCGGCCTTGACCTTGCGCAGCAGCTCATGGGCGTCGCGGCCGATGCCGCCAGCGGTGATCTCGACGATCTGGATCTTGCCCTGGGGGTCGACGACGAAGGTGCCGCGATCAGCCAGGCCGACTTCCTCGATCATGACGTCGAAGTTGCGGGTGATCGTGCCGGTGGGGTCGCCGACCATGGTGTAGTTGATCTTGCCGATGGCGGGCGAAGTGTCGTGCCAGGCCTTGTGGGCGAAATGGGTGTCGGTGGAGACGCTGTAGATCTCGACGCCGAGCTTCTGGAAGGCGTCATAATTGTCGGCGAGGTCTTCCAGCTCGGTGGGGCACACGAAGGTGAAATCGGCGGGGTAGAAGAAAACGACCGACCATTTGCCATGCATGTCAGCGTCGCTGACGTCGATGAACTTGCCATTCTTGAGGGCGCTCGCCTTGAATGGCTTGATCTGGGTGTTGATGAGGGACATGCGATTTCTCCGGTGATTCTGGCAAAGGATGACGCGCCCCGCAAACAGGCGTTCCGTGAAACGGATGTTTCAGGTCAGCCTGCCTCCCGGGGTGATTGGCCTTCGGTCGTTGTGTGAAGACAAACAAGTAATATACTGGATGGTTTATCCCGTAAAATGGGAAAACCCGATTATTTCGATAGGAAGCTCCGATGGGATTTAGGCTGTGCCGGCCTGAATTCCAATCAATTCGGTCGATTCAGGTCTCGACCCCCGCTCCCAGCGCTGGCCAGCGCGCGCATAAGGCGCAGGCATGGGGCGTGGATTGCTGCGGCCCCCCGGCTTATGATCGCTTCGTTCGAACTTTGACGGGGTTCCATGAGCGCTTACACACTCAACAAGATGCTGCGCGAGATCAATCGCGACCCTGGCGCGCGGCAGCGCTATTCCCAGGACGCGGAGGCTTTCGCCGCAGGGTTCGAACTAGCGGAGGAGGAGCGCCACGCCTTTCTGACGCGCGACATTGGCGCGCTCTATCGCCTGGGCGCGCACGGTCTCATCCTGCGCCCCTTCACCCTTTTGCAGCAGATGCCCGAGCCCGAATATCTGCGTCTGATCCGGGAGTAGCCATGCCCATCGTATACGCCTGCGCCGCCTCCCACGCCCCCGGCCTCACCGCCTGGCGCGAGGCCGCCGCGCCCGAACAGCTCGCCAAGGTGAGCGCCGCTTTCGAGACCCTGCGCGAGGGGCTTGCGGCGGCCAGACCCGACCGCATCGTGTTGCTCACCTCCGAACACTGGGCGAATTTCTTTCTCGACCATGTGGGCGCCGTCTGCTTCGGCCGCGCTGATTATTATGAAGGTCCGGTGGAGCCCTGGCTGAAGGTGCCGAAACAGAAAGTCCCCGGCGATCCCGCGCTTTCGCTGCGCCTGCTGGAACATTGCTACGCAAACGGCTTCGAGCCCAGCCATGCGCAAGAGATGAAATTCGACCATGGCAGCATGGTGCCGCTGCATTTCCTCACCCCCGATTTCGCGACGCCAGTCGTGCCGATCCTGTTCAACACCCTCGCCGCGCCGCGCTGTTCACCCAAGCGCTGCCTGCAACTGGGCGATGTGCTGGGAGCGGCGCTGGACGCCGCCCCTGAGCGCATCGCGGTGGTGGCGACGGGGGGCATGTCCCATGATCCGGGCGAGCGCAACCACGGCTTCATTGACGGGGACTTCGACCACGCCTTCCTGCAGGCCATGACGCAGGGCGATCTGGCGGCGCTGGGCGCCTATAGTGATGCGCAGATCCTGGCGGCGGGCGCGGGGGCCATGGAGCTGCTGGCCTGGATCTGCCTTGCTGGAATCATGCGCCATCGCCGCCCCAGCTTCTCGAGTTATGAGCCCGTGAAGCCCTGGGCGACAGGCATTGGTCATCTGCGTTACGATATCGGGGCCTCGGGATAGGTTTTACCGGGGCGCGCCCTATCTGGGGCTGGATGGGTGCGGCCGCGCCGCCTCCAGAGCCTGATGGGAGTACAAACAGATGGTGGCGCTCGTCGATCTCTTGCTGGAACTCGGCAAGCGCATGGAGGCTCCCGAAGAGCTTGAGAGCGAACTGCGGGAGCGGCTCGATCCTGCTCTTGCGGATCGCCTGAGCGCCTTCAGCGCGGCCCGCAAGGTCGCCTTTTCGCAAGCTGTGCTATGGGCGGTGGAATGTTTCACCCTCTCCGCCGCCGAAGACGCCTGGCGCCAGCTCGCCGACGAGGCGTCATCCGAGCAGGTCTTTGATGCGGCGGCGCTGAATGCGGTGCTGGAGCGCTTCCTGTCGGACAACCTGAACCTGTCCCGTCAGGTCCAGATCACAGGCCCATCCTCGCCGCCGGACCTGCATCAATTCCGCCGCATGGCGTGAGGTGCCTCGGGGGCCGACACCCTCGTCGGCCCTCCGGTGCGTTGCGATCTGATCGGGTTTCGCTCTAGGCTTGCTGCGTCGCCACAACGCTTTTGTGAACCTCTGATGTGAGCGCCTCGACCCGTTCGGTCAGCGCCTTGATCTGCTCTGTCAGCGCCGTGTTCTGCCGCATCATGTCCACAAGCAGGCAGGTCTGCTCGTGCAGTTGAGCCTGCCGCTTTTCGCTTGCCTGATGAAGCTCCTCTCGATGGGCGGCGTCCGCCTGCGCATGGGCCTTGTCGCGGTCGGCCTGGCGCGTCTGCGCCAGCAGGATCAGCGGCGCCGCATAGGCGGCCTGCAGGCTGAACGCGAGATTCAGCAGGATGAAGGGGTAGAGATCGAAGCTGACGAAGCCCGCCACATTCGCTGCGATCCAGACACCCACCACCACTGTCTGGCTGATGAGGAAGAAAGGCGTGCCGAAGAAACGCGCGAAAGCCTCCGCCTTCAGCGCGAACCAGTCGCCGCCAAAGACTGTCTCCAGATGCTGATGGGGCAGATGGAAGCGGAAGAAATGCTTCGCGTCAGTGAATTTGATCTTCGCAGTATCGTCCATGGCCCACCGCCTTGCCTGAGTGAAGCGGCAGCATAAGGGTTTATCGGGGTCAATGTCCGAAAAGTTATTCAACTCACATCTGCGGCGTCGGGGCGATAACGCCTGCAATAGCCGGGCGTGAGTGGAACAATCGCCAAATAGCGGGTCTCACAACCGCCCGGCGAGGAGGCGCCAGGTCTCCTCGTCGGCGGGCACGCCAAAGCGCAGCGCCTGTGGCTGGCTTTCGAAGGCCCGCACCAGCATGCCGCGTTCGGCCAGCGCGCGGAAGGCGCCATGGGCGTCGTCGCTTTTGATCCAGCGAAACAGCGGCGTTCCGCCAGCGGGGGCGAAGCCCGCAGCGCGCAGCAGTTCATCAAGGCGGGCGGCGTCGCGATGGGCCTGCGCGCGGGTTTCGCTCAGCCATGCGTCGTCGCCCAGCGCCCGCAGGCCGATCTCGATGGCCGCGCCCGAAACCGGCCATGGCCCCAGCGCCCGGCGGATCAGGGCCGCGTCCGCAGGCCCCGCCAGCGCGAAGCCCAGCCGCAGGCCCGCCAGCCCATAGGCCTTGCCGAAGGAGCGCAGCACGATCAGCCCCGCCTCGGGCAGCAGGGGCGCGACGCTGGCGCCCGTGGGCAGCAGGTCGACGAAGGCCTCATCCACGATCAGCCGCCCGCCTTTGGCGCCCATTTGGCTCGCCAGCGCCAGCAAATCCTGCGGGGCGACCAGCCGCCCGTCGGGATTGTTGGGATTGACGACCACCCCAAGGTCGAAGGCGGCCAGCGCGTCAAGACTGTCCACCGTCTCCACCTGCGCGCCCGCCGCGCGCCAGCACAGCTCGTGTTCCGAATAGGTGAAATCCAGAATGCCGACCCGCTGGGCGGGGAAGAGCAGGGGCAGCAGCCCGATCAGCGCCTGCGTGCCCGGCGCGGCGGCGACCGCAGCCGAAGCTGGCGCCCCATAGGCGCGTCTTGCGGCGGCCTCCAGCGTGGTGGTCGCATTTTCTTCTGGCAAACGGCGCCACGATGCCGCAGAAATTTCGCCCACCGGGTAAGGTCTCGCATT
>Ga0209829_10001232_pt1 | contig 21322 bp, 17 predicted proteins | sample C_140205_EF_Meta_FD_187311 | JGI IMG/M metagenome (GOLD analysis project Ga0209829, IMG submission 187311) | Freshwater microbial communities from Lake Croche, Canada to study carbon cycling - C_140205_EF_MetaG (SPAdes) (version 2) | ecosystem: Environmental > Aquatic > Freshwater > Lake...
CCGGACACTCCGGAGCCAACGCGCGATCAATGTCCCGATGAGTCCGATGAGCATGAGTTCGGGCCAGTCTCCATATTCGCTCAGACGTCCCACGAGGGGGTTCTTGCTCCAGTGACCTGAGTTGGAGTCGAGCACCAACTGTTTCACGGGTGCATCCAGCAGAAAGGATCCGGCAATGCCCGCGAGGGCGAGGATGGCAAGTGCCCCGATGATCAATAGTTGGAGGGACGAGGGGCGGGGTTGGTGCCGTAGTGAGGAAGACATGAGACTTCAGTTCGATCTGTGGGTTGGCTTCGGTCAAGCTCGGAAGCAAGATTGCCTGATTGTTTGGCTTGCCCAAGAGGTTTTTGCAGGTACGGAAGAGGGATGTCTTTTTGTAAATCTTTCGTTCCGTGCGGGCTCATGCTGCTGCTTGCCGGTTGTGCTTTCGATGAACCGGCTCCCTCTCGGATGCCCGCCGCGGTACAGCAGGAGATCGTCATAGCTCCCCACGCTCCCACGTCGGTCTGGCCTGCTGGTGCACCCTCCATCAAGGCGGTCTCTGCAATTCTGATCGATGCCCGCACGGGGAAGACGCTCTACCAAAAGAATGCTGATGAGCTGCGTCAAGTCGCCAGTACCCAGAAGCTGTTGACCGCATTGATCGTGGCCGAACAAGATCCGCTTGATGCCCCGGTGCATATTGCCAGGGAGGACACCACCGTCGAGCCGACCAAGGTGGGGATTCGAACGGGGGAGACCTATACCAGAAGGCAGCTCCTGAAAGCCATGATGGTGAAGAGTGCCAATGATTGTGCCGCGGCACTCGCCCGCTCACATTCAGGTAGTATCGGGGTCTTTGCAGGCGAGATGGATCGAGTGGCTGCTCGCTGCGGGGCTACCTGCTCTCACTTCGTGAATCCACACGGCCTTCCCGCCTCCCAGCATTCCAGCGCCCGCGACATGGCTCGTATCGCCTTCCGAGCCTATCGGAATCCCGATCTCAGGGAGGCCATGGCGCTGCGCTCGTACTGCTTCCACTACGCCAACGGCCGTCTCTGCTTCCTCGATCCCACCAACAAACTCCTGCAGCGCTCTCCATATTTCAACGGGATGAAGACAGGGTACACCGAGGCAGCGGGCAAGTGCCTCATTTGCAGTTACAGCAAGGGAGGGAGGGACCTGATCCTTGTCCAACTCGGCAGCCATGCACCGATGATCTTCGACGATGCTCAGAGCATCGTCAATTGGGCGACCCAATAAGAGGGGGAGCACTTGCCGAGAGGCAAGTGCGGTTAAAAAGTTAAAAAGTGGGAACTCCCATTCAGCCTGCCGTTCGATTGCTTCACCTTGTAACGGTCTAACTTTTTAACCTCCCCCAGTCCTCCCCCGTCCTCCGTTCCTTCTGCTCCCCAAACATGAAAAAGCTCACCCATTGCCCGGGTGAGCTTTTCCGTTTGATCTGTCGGTCGGGAGTTAGATCTTCCGAAGCTGGATGGAGTCAAACTTCTCCTCACCTTCGATGATGTCGCTCATGACGATGAGTTGGTCGCCCTTCTTAAGCAGTCCTTGCGCGAGGAGTAGCTCCTCTGCGTTCTTAACCGACTCTTCGGGGGTCTTGCCGAAGGGCATCACAATGGGGAGGACACCCCAGTTAAGAGTCAGGTGACGGGCCGTCTCCTCGGAGGGAGTGATGGCGTAGATGGGGGCGTGCTCCGGACGGATGTGACTGGTGTAGTCTGCCATGAAGCCGTGGCGCGTGAGGACCGCGATGTGGGCATTGGCAAACGAGTTGGCGAGGACAACGCCGGAGTGGGCGGTCTTCTGGCGGGGGTTGAGCAGGGAGGTCTGCTCGGCAAAGTGGGCGCTTCCGCTACGCTCGATGCGGCGGGCGATCCGGTCGAGCACCTTGACGCAATCGACAGGATACTTTCCGACGGTGGTCTCGCCGCTGAGCATGATGGCATCAGCCTGCTCGAAGACGGCATTGGCGACATCAGTCACTTCGGCACGTGTCGGGACGGGGTTCTCGATCATCGACTCGAGCATGTGGGTGGCCACGATGACCTGCTTGCCGATCTTGAGTGCTGCCTTGAGGATGCGGCGCTGGATGATGGGAAGCTCCTCCATCGGGCACTCGATGCCAAGGTCACCGCGGGCGATCATTACGGCATCGGTCTCCTTGATGATCTCGTTGATGAGTTTGACGGCGCTTTGGTCCTCGATCTTGGCGATGACACGGGCATTGCTGCCGTGCTGCTTGAGGACTCGGCGCAACTCGACGATGTCGGAAGGCTCGCGGCAGAAACTCAGGGCGACGAAATCAACGCCGACCTCGACTCCAACCTCAATGTCCGCCAGATCCTTCTCGGTGAGAGGGGGGAGATTCACCTTCACTCCTGGGAGGTTGATGTGACGGCGAGAGCCGAGTTCCCCCGGAGTAAGGACCTCGCAGCGGATGCGGCTGTTTACCTTGGAAAGCACTTTGAGGTGGATGACGCCGTTGTCGACGAGGACCACGTCCCCGACGTTAATGTCGTCAATGAGGCCGTCGTAGTTGACGTTCACAGAGTAGAGTTCCTCGCTGCGGACTCCGCGCATGGTGAACTCCATGATGTCGCCGATCTTGAGGTTGAGCTTGGTGGGGAGGTCACCCGTGCGGACGGCAGGCCCCTGGGTGTCGAGAAGGATGCCGACTGGGAGCTCAAGGTCCGAGGCGATGGCTCGGATGGTGGGGACGATCTTCCTGACCCAGTCATGTTGCGCGTGGCTCATGTTGAGGCGGAAGATATTGGCTCCGGCGAGGATCATCTCGCGAAGGCGCTCCGGAGACTCGCTGACGGGGCCAAGGGTGCAGATGATTTTGGTTTTGCGCAGTGCGGTGGTCATGAAGAGCTGAGTTTGATGATGAGAAAACGGCGGCGGTATCCGCAGCCTCTAAAATTAAACAGAGCGGTGCGGGCTTGAAAAGCATCGCTTCAAACAAGAGGGGCCTCTTTGAGGTGCGGTTCCCTAGAGTCCTTTTTTGGAGATCACAAAGTCAGGGCGTTGAACGGAGGGGAGTAATCCCAGTTTCTTGGGCCGCCTGGTCCGGTGCTCGGTGATGAGGCCCTGCTGGAAGCAGTACTCCGAGAGAGTCGCCGCAATCTCCCTCGCGGTCCGCTTGCGGTCAACGGAGAGGCCGCCCAGAGAGGCGCCACCAGCATTGGCGACGGCTCCGGGAATAAAGAAAACACCTGCCGGAGTGAAGGCGGCCCATGCTCCAGGTGCCAATCCCGATCCTCCGATGGTCAGGACGGAGAGGAAGGGTGAGGGCTGCGGGCCGGAGAGATCATCCATGACGATGCGGGTTTCGAGCTTGGTCCCACCGGCGCCGAAGCCGACGCCGATCCTCAGTAATCGGCTTCCCTGATTGACGCGGTCAAAGACTCCACGGATTAGCCAGAAGTTTCCTCGGGGGAGTGGCTTGCCCTCCGGGAGGATCTCGGCGGGAGCGATGTGCTTGGAGAGTTGCTCCACCAGATCTGAGGCCAGGGCATGTCGCTCTGCTTTGATGAAGGCAAGCAAGTCCCTCTCATTGCGGTCGACTCGGAAGTTATCCAGCGGGGCCACAAACTCCTGCACGTAGATCTTGGAGGGGAGTTTTTTAGGGGGAGTTCCCTTGGAGTGGATATTCCCCACACTGACAGAAGCGCAACCGGCGAGTGGCAGAAGCGACGCTAAAAGGAGAAGTCGGGCGGATGTGTACAGATTCAAGCTGCCTGAATTTGCTCGCGATTCGGCCGATGTCCATGAAAAAGACTGGATGACATGACGCAGCCTGAGTCCCTTCCCGCACTTCCCGAACCGCTGCTTCTAATCCCTTTCGCGCTACAACTACTGGCGATTGCGGTGATGCCCTTTCTGGCTCACCGCTGGTGGGAGCGTCATTATCCCAAGGTGTCGGTGTTTCTGGGGGGAACCACGGTTCTGTATTACCTGCTGATTCTTGGCAGGGGGGGGCGTCTGCTCGACCCATTGCATGAATACATCAGCTTCGTCGTGCTCATGGCCTCCCTCTTCATCGTGGCGGGAGGGATCCACATCAGGGTTAGCGGCGAGGCCACTCCGTGGAAGAATGTCCTATTCCTCTTGGTCGGTTCGGTGCTGGCCAGCGTCATTGGAACTACGGGAGCCTCAATGGTGCTCATCCGCCCCTGGGTGCGGATGAACCGGTACCGCATCACTGGATTCCACACTGCTTTCTTTATCTTCCTGATCGCAAATGTCGGTGGCGGCCTTACTCCGATTGGTGATCCGCCGCTCTTCTTGGGATTCCTGAAGGGGGTTCCGTTCTGGTGGACGCTAGAGCATCTCTGGAGGCCGTGGTTGCTGGTGGTTGGGCTACTGGTCGGGATCTTTTATTTCATCGACCGCGAGAATTTTCTGCGAGCTCCACGAGCCATCCGGGAGGAGGAGACCGCCCAGGGACGTTGGGGCTTCGAGGGATTGGGGAATCTGCTCCCGCTTGGGGCGATCCTCGTGGCGGTTTTTTTTCCAACTCCCCTCAGGGAGATCATGATGACGGCAGCCGCTTTCCTGTCGTGGTATCTGACCCCACGCATCACGCATGAGAGGAATGACTTTACTTTCGCTCCGATCAAGGAGGTGGCGTGGCTCTTCCTTGGGATCTTTGCCACGATGGTGCCTGCTCTCGATTACTTGGAGTATCACGCGCCGCAGTTGGCCCAGTCGTTTGGGTTGGGGGCGGCCCACTTCTTTTATCTCACCGGCATTCTCTCCTCATTCCTTGACAACGCACCCACCTACCTCGCCTTCCTCTCAGTTGAACTGGGTCTAAAAGGCGGAACGTTGGCTAACCCTCAAGATGTCCTACGTATTGCCACCCAGGACCCTGTGCATCTGATCGCCATTTCCATGGGAGCCGTCTTCTTCGGCGCCATGACCTATATTGGCAACGGTCCCAATTTCATGGTGAAGAGTATCGTCGAGCAGTTCGGGGCACGCCCACCCGGCTTCTTCGGCTACATCCTCTACTATGCCCTCCCGATCCTCCTGCCCGTACTCGCGCTGGCCGGGTGGTTGTTTCTCAGGTAATATCACCTCATGTTCACAGGACTCGTTGAAGCGATCGGAAGTTTCGTGGCACTTGAGGGGCGGGGGGATGCCTCCCGCTTGATTCTGGAGACCTCGCTCGCGCCGGAGCTTTCGCTCGGAGAGAGCCTTGCGGTGAATGGCTGCTGCCTGACCGTTACCTTCAAAGAAGAGGGTGTGGCGAGCTTTGATCTGCTGGGAGAGACGCTGGCCCGCACCAACCTAGGAGGGCTCAGTGCCGGCTCGCGGGTCAATCTGGAGCGGGCCCTTCGTGCCGACGGGCGCTTCGGAGGTCACTTCGTGCAGGGACATGTCGACACCACGGCCGAGGTGATCTCGGCTGAGCACCAAGGCTCCGATCTCAACCTGATGATCCGAATTCCCGAAGGGGGAGAACTCTACTTCATTGAAAAGGGCTCGATCGCAGTGAACGGAGTTAGCCTCACAGTTGCCTCCCTCGGGGAGGATCGTTTCGGGCTCTGGATCATCCCGCACACTCTTCAGGAGACCAACCTTGGTGACCTCCGTGTCGGCAGCCTCGTGAACCTCGAGTACGACATGCTTGCCAAGTATGCCGCAAGGCAGATTGCTGCGCGGTAGCGCAGCAGGAAATCTGAGACCTGAAACGTGAAACCTGAAAAAGAATCAACTGCATGGATGCCGATATTGTTGATCGGAAACTGAGCGGTCAATTTTCAACAGAGCTTTAACCGCAACCCACTCTCCTATTCAGGTCTCAAGTTTCAGGCTTCATCCTTCTCTCCTCCCATGCTCCGTATCGCTCTTCTCATGCTCTTCCGGGATCGGGCGAAGTACATGATGCTGATCGTGGGGCTCACCTTCTGCTCTCTGCTGATGACGCAGCAGTCCTCGGTCTTCTGCGGGCTGATGCTCTGGACATCCGCGACGGTCCGAAACATCGGGGCCAAGGTCTGGGTCTTTGACGCAAAGGTGGAACAGGTCAACGAGGTGATTCCGCTCCGTGAGATCGAGGTCACGAGGGTGCGCGGGGTGCCGGGTGTGGAATGGGCAGTTCCCATTTACCTTGGCATTGAGCAGGCCAGGTTAAGCGACGGCTCCTTTCAGAATGTGCAGTTGGTGGGACTCGACACGGCGACCTTTGTCGGGCGTCCCATGGAGATCACCAAAGGAAAAATCGAGGATCTACGACTGCCTGACGCCGTGATCATCGATCAGGTCGGCATCGCCAAATTCCGCAAAAAAGGGATCACGATCGACATCGGCACCACCTTTGAGATCAACGACAAGACCGCGCGGGTGGTGGCTCTCTGCCATGCCAACCGGAGCTTCCTCGGCCAGCCCTACGTCTACACCACCTATGACCGGGCGCTCCAGTTTGCGAAGCCTCAGAGAAAAATGATGAGCTGCGTGCTCGCGGAGCCGAAGCAAGGTGTTTCTGCGAGGGAGCTTGCGGCTCGGATCAGCGCGCTCCCCGGGCTTCAGGCGTACGAGAGGGATGACCTCTTCTGGAACACGATCTGGTGGTACATCAAGAACACCGGCATCCCGATCTCCTTCGGCACGGTGGTGCTGATGGGTGTGATCGTCGGCATCGCGATAGCCGGCCAGACCTTCTACCTCTTCATCCTGGATAACCTCCGTTATTTAGCGGCACTCAAGGCCATGGGCGCACGCATGCCGATCCTCGCCGCGATGGTCTTCCTGCAGTCCTTTTCCGTCGGTTTTGTCGGCTTCGGCCTTGGGGTGGGACTGACGACGCTCTTCGGGTACAAGGTGCTGAAGCTCGAGCAGCCCCCCTTCTTCATGCCGTGGCAGGTACCGGTCTTCGTGGCGGTCATTATCATTCTCATTTGCTGCTTTTCGGCTGCGATCGGCCTGCGCCAGATTGCCAAGCTTGAGCCCGCCGTCGTGTTCAAATGAGCGATGCGATTCAGGCACCCGAATGTCCGGTCGCCGTCAGTGTGGAGAAGGTCACCAAGTCCTTCCCCAACGGCGACACGCCAACGTATGCCCTCCGTGACGTCTCCTTTCAGGCACGTAGCGGTGAACTCACGATGATCGTCGGCCCCTCTGGTTGCGGAAAGACCACCCTGCTGAGCGTGATCTGTGGAACGCTGTCGATCGACTCCGGCAGGATTCATGTTTTCGGTAATGATCTTGGAGCGATGAGCGATGCCGAGATCACTCTCTTTCGGAGCCGGAACGTGGGGTTCATCTTCCAGCAGTTCAATCTCATCCCTACCCTTACCGTTGTGGAGAATGTCTCCATCCCGCTCATCTTGCAGGGTTGGAACTACCGCAAGGCGGAGGAGAAGGCCGCGGTGGTCTTGAGAGATGTCGGCCTGGGAGAGCGTCTCCGCTCCTTCCCGAAGCAGCTTTCAGGCGGCCAGCAACAGCGTGTCGCCATCTCCCGGGCACTCGTTCATGATCCCAAGCTCATCATCTGCGACGAGCCAACCGCCTCACTCGATGCGAAGACCGGCCACCACGCCCTGGAGCTTCTTAAAAGAAGCGCCTGTGCTCCCGATCGCTGTGTGATCGTCGTCACCCACGACAGTCGTATTTTTTCCTTCGCGGATTGGATCGCGGAGATGGAAGATGGCAGGGTGGTAAAGAGTTGTTCTGCTTCCGAATATCATCATGCTTAAACGTCTTAGTATCTTTCTGGCGCTTGCGGGAATCCTCGCGGTTACACTCCTCGTGTTGCGTCTAAAAAAACCTGAGCCGACGCCGGTTCCGCTGGTCGAGCCCTCGCGCGCTCCCTACGCCGACTCCATCGGAGCCCGAGGGATTGTTGAGGCGGTCAACGAGAACGTCATCGTGGCACCGATCCTGCCGGGGCTGATCATGGATATCTTCGTGAAGGTGGGGGATCAGGTGAAAAAGAGTGATCCCCTCTTCCGTCAGGACACCCGGGACGCCGCAGCAAAAGTTTCGGCGCAACAAGCTCAGGTCGCGCTGCTGGAGGCTCAGGTCAAGGAGGCCGAGGTCAAAGTCGAGGATAAGAAGGATGATCTTGCCCGAGCCGACCGGCTTCTCTCACAGCGGGTGATTAGCGAGGATGTCCAGAAGCGCAAGTACTTCGACCTGCAGGCTGCGGAGTCGGGCTTGGGTTCCACACGCGCGAACCTCCTGTTGGCCGGCGCCCAGTTAAGGCAAGCCGAGGTGACTCTGGAGCTCCTCACCGTACGGGCACCACGAGATGGGGAGATCCTTAGACAGAACATGCACGAGGGGGAATATGCAGGCGTCAGCGCCTCCGATCAGAATGCTCCCTCCCTGCTGCTAGGGGAAACCTCGCATCTCCAACTGCGTGCCGATGTGGATGAGGACAGCGCCTCCCGGGTCATTGCTGGGGCTCCCGCGGTCGCCTACATCAAGGGCATGCGCTCGGACCCGATTCCCCTCCGCTTTGTTCGGATCGAACCGTACATCACGGTGAAGAAGTCGCTCACGGGAGACAGTAGCGAGCGCGTCGATACCCGCGTCCTGCAGGTAATCTACCAGTTCGACAAGACCAAAGTGCCTGTCTACGTAGGCCAGCAGATGGATGTCTTCATTGACGGGGCTCCCCAGGCAACAAATGCGACTCCTCCCCGGGAACACACCAACTCCGTCATCATCCTGCCATCATCCGCAACTCCGTGATCCCCTCCAGCAGGGATGCCCGAAGGGAGTCCGGCTACCCGCTTCCAGCGACTCATGTCTGAACCGAAGACGCTAAGCAGTAGTCAACCTGATCCCGCGAGGCGAACCGACCTCGACGCCCTGCGCGGCGTCGCGATGATCCTGGGAATCATCTGGCATGCATTGCTGAGTTTCATTCCCACCCCTTGGCCCGTTCAGGACACCCGTCAGAACGGTATATTCTTCATTCCCTTTGCAGCGATCTACATGTTCCGGATGCCGCTCTTCTTCCTGATCAGCGGATTCTTCACGATGTTCATCCTCAAGCGGCACGGCCTTGAGGGAATGATCCGCCAGCGCGTGCAGAGGATCCTCCTTCCGCTGCTACTGGCACTGCTCACGATTGTCCCGGTGGACAATCTCCTTAAACGCGAGGCGAGGATGCTGCGCGCGCCCGATCCGGCGAAACGGAGCCCCATCGTGAATGCGATCCTCTCGGGTGATCAGGCTGCGGTGATCCTCCAACTCGACATGGGGACATCCGTCAATGAGGCCGACCCCGCCTATGGACTCAGTCCGCTCTGCTGGGCCTCGCTCGCGGGAAACGATCGGGCCGCCTCTCTGTTGGTGGAGCGCGGGGCGGATCTCAGTTGGAGGGATAAGGATGGAAACACGCCCCTTCATCACGCGGCAGTGTTCTGCCATCCCGACACAGCCCGTCTGCTTCTTGAGCACGGCGCGGATCCCTCCGTAAGGGATAAGGCAGGATCAACACCTCTGGGACTCTGCGCCATGATGTTGCAATGGAAGAGGGAAACCGCCGCTAAACTTGGGCTGGATCTGCCTGCGGAACCGGAACTTCGCAGGAACCTTCACGAGACCCTCGTGGTCCTTACTCAGCCCAAGCACTCACTTTCTTTTTCCTCGTGGTTCGACCGGGTCTCAGCACGCTACAGGGAGTTCCTTATCTCGAACGATTTTCTGATCATGGTGAAGGGGCACTCCATCCATCTCTTCGACGAGGAGGTTCTCGATCACCTCTGGTTCCTTTGGCTGCTGCTCTGGCTAGTGGGAGGCGTTGCTCTGGCGGTCTGGGCGGGTCTGCCACCCTCGGGAAAGTTCCTCTGGTGGATTCCCCCCCTGACTTTGCTGCCTCAGGCATTCATGGGGTCTGCGCTCGGACCCGATGCCTGGTTGGGTCCTCTTCCACCACCCCATCTTCTGCTCTACTACGGTCTTTTCTTCTGGTTCGGAGCCGCCCTTTTTTCACGTGACGGCATGGCAACACGAATGGGAAGGGGGTGGCAGATTCTGCTTCCGGCGGGATTACTGATCCTCTTGCCCTCGGCATTCCTGCTGATCGGCGACCGTGGGGCCGGATCACTCGTGCAGTGCGGTTATGCATGGGTTGTCACACTCGGCATCATGGGGCTCTTCAGCCGCTACTGCAGCCATCTCGGCTACCGCGCCCAATGGTTCTCCGACTCGGCCTACTGGATGTACCTCGCCCATCTTCCGCTGGTTTTGGCGATCCAGATTGCGGTGGTGAGTCTGCCGTGGCCTCCCTACCTCAAGTTCTCGCTGGTGATGGTTCTGGTCACGCTCCCGCTACTTACCTCCTACCGCTGGCTGGTCCGATACACCTGGGTCGGCACCCTGCTTAACGGCCCCCGAAAGCCCCCGCAGAAGGAATAAAGCAACTCATCCCGGGCGACAGGGTCACTTGCGGGACTCATTTCCAGCGGCCCAGGCCATCAGGAGGTCCACCCAGACATTCAAGCGCTTCTTTAAAGCTGCACCAGGATCAAATGGAGCCGCTCTGCAAATCAGGTAATCGGTGTTTTCCAAAATTAGTTCCCGATATGCCTCATTGAACGACTTCCTGAAGTGATCCACCGTGGTGGACTCATCCCAATGAACGATGCGATGGCGCAAGTCTAGCGACGCTGCGCGGAGAGCATTCCTCTGCTGCTCGGGTTGAGCGGTGACAATGAGAATGATCGGTTTGTCCAGAGCGTGTGCGGCGGCCAGAGCCGCCATGCCGGGGGCTGACACCAGTAACTCGGCACGGGCGGCGATCTCTATCCAATCGATTTCATAAGCATGCCAACCGGGGCGACCGGCATACCCCTCCCCGAGCAAGAAAACACCCCCATCCTCAACTCCATTGCCGCGACGATGTTTATCCGGAGAGGTCGCCATGGCATCATGAAGTCCCGCCTCCAAAGCCTCTGCAAGGGCAAGATCGGAAAAATGCGGGTTAAGATAGAGCGCAACCTTTCGAGCGGGCTGAGTGCTCCGTCCCGCCTTGATCAGGGCAAGCGGGGTCGGCAAGCGATGCTCGGATAACGAGGAGTCCAGCCGCTCGGGCAGCTGAAAAGCGAAATCATGAACCAGTCTGCCACGTGCGCGTGACAGCCCGAATCCCACCCACCAATGAAAGAAATGCGCCCAAGGGCCCAACATGCGTCCCATGAAGTTTTGTTGGAGGGATTCCCTCAGGCTCCAGCCGTAGACATGAACGGTGCGCCGTCGCCAGGGATTCAGGCCGCCCATCACCAGAAGCGCCGGGTGGAAGGAATCATTAATGATCAGATCCACCCCGGAACTCCGTTGTGACAAGCGCCAGATATCCCGAAGCATATGCCAAGGCAGGAAGAAATAGGTCGCGATACGAAGATCCGTGGCCCATATACGCATTTTCTGACGCTTATCGAACAGCACCGCGTAGTGACGTGACAACACCTCGGATGGAACGCCGAACTGGGCGAGGAATTCTTGGCCGGCATCCGACGTAGTCAGAACGATAATATCAGCCCCGCGGGCACGAAGGGCATGATAGAGCAGTTGTCCGCGCATCAGATGCCCCCGCGCGTCGGCAGTGGCCATCAGAAGGATATGAGGTGTTGAAACAGACAAGACGATGATTTGCTGAAGGATATCAAATAGACCCTAGCAGTTAAAATAGACCTGCGCCATGAGAGGCGAGCGCCTATTATCCTTCCAGCATTTGCCTATCAATGCACGCACGACAAGCCAGTCATTTCTCAGCGGGTCCGCCCATTCGCTTGAAAGAGAGCACGCTCGAATTCTTGCTCTGGATACCCTTGAATATCATGCAGGCTGTTAGCCTCGGCGCTCTTTGCGGAGTTGTGATTCCGCTGGCGGTTGCAGTAAGGAAGTTGTCCGGAAGCTCCGGGCCGGCGCTATGGATGGCCAGAAATGTCTGGGCGCGGGTCATACTCGCAGGCGGCCTCTCCAGCTTACGCGTCGAGGGGTTGGAAAACTTATCCCTCGGGCGGCCTGCGCTCATCGTCTCCAATCACCGCTCTTATGCGGATATCCCAATCCTCTACCGGGCACTTCCGATTCCGCTCAATTTTGCAGGCAAGAAGGAAGTGGAACGCATGCCGCTGATCGGAATGTTTGGGCGTGCCGTAGGAATGATTTTCCTCGACCGTTCCACCCATCAACGCGCCGCCAAGGGCATCCTTGATCTCAAGGCTGCATTGGAATGCGGTGAATGGATGGCTGTTTTCCCGGAGGGAACCCGATCGGTGGACGGAACACTCGGCCGCTTTGCCTCGGGATCATTTGCTGCGGCAATCGCAGCAGGCGCAGATATCTTGCCGGTCGCAATTTTGGGTAGTGATCGGATGCTGCGCAGGGGTGGCTTCTTGGTGCGCCCTTCAAGGATCCGGGTGCTGATCGGAAATCCGATTCCTACTACTCGCCTCGCGTCAGATGACCGCTTCGAACTGGCGGCAAAAACGAACGCGGCGGTCTCGCGACTGATCGCAGGCGCAGACCTGAGTGCGTCAGGGAGTCGCTAGCGGACTTTCAATTCATGAACAGGCCATCCGTTTAGCACTGCTTTGTGGGCAAGTTCCCTGTCGGGGGTGACTGCGTTTGGAAATCCTACCGAGTGGAGCAAGGGCAGATCGTTAATGCTGTCGCTGTAGGCACTGGAAGTGGCGAGGTCGATCCCGCGCTCCCCGGCCAAGGAAAAAACCGCCTTCGCTTTCTCTGGGCCATGCAGAATGCCCTGAGGGATGTGACCGGTGTAACGACCCTTCATCACTTCGGCGCGGGTCCCGATTCCCCCGGTGAAGCCCAGATTCTCGGCTAGCATCTGCGAGAGCTCCTGCGGTGAGGCGGTCACGATCCAGACTTCATGTCCACTCTCGAGATGGCGCTTGGCCATCTCCACAACAAGACCCCGAATGGCAGGCCTGATCGACTCGTCGATGATTTCCCTGCCGATGCTAACCATCTCGGCGACTTCGGCACCCTTCACGAAGGACGCGGCGAAGTTTCCCCAGATCCGAGGAGCCCCCGCCAGCTCTTTCCGGGTCAGTATGAAGCGTAGATTGGCGAGGGAGAAACGCGCCGCCTCGACGGGTGAAAACATCCCCCTCTTGAAACCTCCCCAACCGAGATGAAAAAGCGAGGAGCCGCTGACCAGTGTGTTATCTAGGTCGAAGAATGCCGCGGAGCGGCCGGTCATCGCCCCGGTCTCCATCGGCAATCCATATTCATCATGACCGGAAGGCTCCATGATTCCTATTTCTTAAAGCGCCGGTGCAAACTCAGCAACACCACCAGATAAGAGAGCAGCATGACGCCAACCATCTGCAGGGAGAGGGCTCCGATCGCTTGTCCCGTCGTGAAATGCTCTCCGATGTCGTAGAGGGGAAAGGGGGAAGTCAAGGTGATGTAGTCGATGGTTCCTCGGAACGCCCAGAAGGCTGGAACAAAAACTTTGGCAAGTGTTGTCAGCGCGCCTCCCGTCAACCGGATCAGCATGCCTCCGAGCAGCAGCTGGGGCAGAATGAGAATGGGCAGTGTGAGCAGTGCCTGCTCGCGGGTCTTCACGAGTCCTGAAATGGTGAGACCAAACCCAGCGCAGACCATGGCGGCCAGCCAACTGACCAGAAGGAACGGAGCAAGGGCCCCCAACGGCGAGGTGGAGACGGTCAGTCGGAACACTCCCTGAAGCAGGCAGACGGCTGGCACGATCTGTATGGCCAGCACCACCCCGAGGAGAATAATTTTCGAGGCGATGTAAGCACTGGTTCTGACCCCGTTGGCGGACTCCCTTTCGACAATAGGGCGCTCCTTCACAATCTCTGTCAGTCCTGCAAGGAATCCGAGGATGAGAATGCCGAACAAGACCGTGAAACGGAACTTCCACGTTGGCCACGGATTGGTGATCTCCTTCTCGGGAACGACCGGAATCCTTCCGGCAAGGGCCTCTTTCATGATCAAGGCGGTTTCCGGCGATCGGAGTCGCTTCTGCAAGTCCGTCTCCTTGTCCAAAAAGACTCGGATTTGAGCGGGGACACTGATTCCTTCGTACTGATCAGTCCCGGACAAGGCGAGGGCTCTTAAAGTGTGACCCCAGAGTTGTCCGGCCAACTGGATTTCCCTCGGCTCCAGCGGCCTGGAGAGGGTCGCCTTCTGGCCAAAGCGCTCCTTGGCAAACCCCATGTAGGCAAACGCCACCATCACTAGCGGAACGCCGATCAGGAAAGCAAGCGAGCGTCTGTCGCGGAAGAGAACCTCAAGCCCCCGCTGCAACAGGGCGCTGAACTGCCGAAACCACCCGGGTCGCATGGCACCCTGGATTGGCTTCGCTTCGATTTGGGTATCCTTCTCCGCATCGGCAGCCTCGCCCTCCTGGAGTTGAAAAACCTTGTGCAGGCCGACCCATTGTTCGACGGGTAGATCCTCAAGCAGCAAGTAGATCTGGGAGAGCCGATGGACGCCAAAGTGATCAAGCGCCTCTTTCACCCCGCCCGACCAGACCAAATGTCCTGAAGCTAGGATGAGCAGGCGATCGGCAAGCTTCGCGTTTTCAAGGTGGTGGGTGATGCAGAGGAGGGTGATGGAATATTTTTTCGCATACTCGGCGAGGAGATGCATGATCCGAGCATCACTGGCTGGATCTAGGCTGCTGGTTGCTTCATCGACAATCAGGATGCGTGGAAAGGAGAGCAGTTCCACGGCGAGACTAACCCGCTTCGATTCCCCTCCGGAGAGATTTCCGACCGGCGTGTCATGACGGTGGTCGATTCCCACATCCTTTTCGATGGCACGGATGCGCTCGGCGATCTCTTTCCGGCTCATTGAGGGGGGCAACCGTAGTTTGGCCGCATACTTCAAGGCCCTCCCGACCGGGAGTTCATCATGGACGATTTCCTTTTGCGGCACGTACCCGATGAGCCCATTGAGAAGCTCGGAGTCGCCGCTCACGCGCAGCGAACCGAACCGGATCTCACCCTTGCTTGGAGTCAGTTGTCCCAGCAGCGTACGCACCAGGGTGGTCTTTCCGGCACCGCTCGGCCCTAGAACGCAGACAAACTCGCCGGGCTTCACGGAGAGCGAGATATCTTTGAGCAACTCAGGACCGGAATTACCGGCGGAGACTGCCAGTCCCTCCACCTTGAGAGAAAGGTTCCCGGGAAGAGAAGGAGCGGAGGCGTCGGTTGAGGTCGATGTCATGGCAGTTGATCTTCGTAGGCAGAGGGGGGTAATGCGGGGTCGAGGGGTTTCTTGAACCGGTAATATTTTCCATCCCCCGTGGTTACTCCCGCACGGAGAACGGTCCCGTCGGCTTGCACCTCAAAGGGCAGTTGATCGTTGTAAAGATTCCGCAAAAGATTTGCGCGTGTCACCGAGGCTCCGAAGGGCGTGAACCCGCTGTTGCCCTTGGGATCAATCACCTTTTCTGAGGTGAGAACCAGCATCGGAAGCAGCATTTCGTCCGTGGTCGCTTCACCAAGGAAAATGGGCTGCGGCGGACTAAATGGATTTTTCGGATTTGCCGCAGTGTTATCGTAAATGGCCGAAAAGTTGATTTTGGTACCCTTGGGAAGGAAGCGAGGCTCCTTGAAAAAATACGGCTGTTGCCATTCATACTGCCAATGGGGGACCTTCGCGATCATGAGTTGGGTTTGATCCGGAAGGGTGGCTATCGCATCCATCGACTGGGCCAGCAGGTGCGCATGCGGGCCGATGCCCGCAATCATGCAATCCTCCGGAACTGTCCACTCTCCGGTGACCTTCATGTTCTTGATCCCAGCGGGAATGACCACCATCTCGCCGTGAAGGAAGCGAAAGCCCATGATCTTGGGGGGGATTTTTCCGTCTTTGCGCAGCCAAAGGCCTATCCGGGTGGAATCCTGCGACTGGATTCCGTTGCGATGGAAGTGCATCTGGGCAAGGATATCGCTCCCCGCGGGAATGATGAAATCGGCATCCGAGGGAGCCGTGTAGGCACTCGTGCCCGGAACGTAGGCGGCGAGAAAGCTGAGAAGGGGCATGCCGTCGGGGCGGGGCGGCGCGACGCGGAATCCGACCCCGTGGCGCGCCCAGAATCCGGGACCTTTATCTCCCTCGGTGAAGGTCGGGCCTGGCCCCCCATGGTCGCGCAGAGCTTGTTCCGCTTCGGTATGCGGCAGATACCCGATGAGTGCGTGATGCACGATTGACCGGTTGGAGGGAAGCAACTGGATGGCTCGGACACGCAGGTCTGCGCTATTGTTCAGCGTAAAAACAAGATGGCGGTAAACATCACTGCCAATCGGGCCGAGGTGGAACGGCTCTCCTTGCTCGAGAATGATATCCGGAGGGCCGAGGTCTTCCTGAAACCTGGAGCAATCGGGCAGCGGGTCTAACGGAGGAGCAGAGTTGGAGTCTCCCTCCTTCTTCCCCGACTTGATCCAGGATTCGAGCGTCGCCAGTTCCGCAGCGCTGATCGTATTTGCATTACGGATCGCCAGATCGCTCTCCACTTGGGCGGGTGGCATCCGGCCGGCCTTAATCTCCCGAAGTCCCGTTTTCATCCAGTCCACGGAATCATCGTAGCTGGTGAGCGTAAATGGGCCTGCATTCCCCTCGCTGTGGCACATCATACAATGGGCGCGTAGGATCGGAGCCACATCTTTGTGGTAGGTGATCATGCTTTCCTTGGAAGCCGCTGGCGTGGAGGCAGAAGGCAGATCCTGACGCACAATCGCGCACCCGACGGGGAGCGTGCGGGGAACCTGCACCACCGATCCCGAAAGAACATCATTCAGCGCCTCCCTCAGATCCTCCCTCACGGGAGTTTGGCTTTGCACGCCGCGTACCTGATAGAGGTCGTTGATGCGGCCCATGTATCGCATCTTTGCATAGCGGTCCAAAACGAAAGCCTCCGGAGTTACGGTTGCTGAGAGAGCCGTCGCCACCTTGCCGCTGTTATCAACAAACAACGGAAAGGAGGTGCCGTAATCTTTTTTGAATTTTTCCAAGTCGGCTGCCTGCGTGCCATCGGTAAAGACCCCGAGAATTTGCACGCCCTGAGTTTGCTTCTCCTTCCAGAGTTTTTCCAAGACCGGAGCCGCCCTCTGGCACAGGGGGCAGGTGGCATACAGGAACACGATGACCGTGCCGGATGTCCCGGTGCTTTCCGAAAGCGGTCTAATGGCCCCCGAGGAGTCGGTCAGGGTGAGAGTGCTCGTTGCTATCGGCATTTCCGGCAACGGATCGAGATGGCTCTGCTGCGCATTAGGAAGCCCCTCCCCCTCTTGGGCCGGTTTGTTTTGGGAAAGGGCACTACCCTGCGACCAGAAAAGAATGGTCGCTGCCGTCATCACCCCCAGGCATCCCCTGCCGGATGAGATGTATGGGGAAAGAAATGTCATCGGGATAGGGATTTTTCGGAACGCATGGTGACAGATCACACGCTCCCAGTGCACTTGTTATCCGGAGATGCGGGAGGCAGCGCGATTTTGACCGCAGTGGCCAACCCGAGATGCCTCATCATCGAGATCACCATCCAACTCGGGTCGAGCTGCCACCACTCAAGACCATGCCGGGCGCTGGTCGGGAAGGCATGGTGGTTGTTGTGCCATCCCTCCCCTAGGCCGAGAATTCCCATTAGGGCGTTGTTGCGACTCTCATCACCGGTCTCGTGATCCCGGCTTCCCCAGAAATGACAGATGCTATTCACGCTCCAGGTGACGTGATGAACCATGAAGACCCTGACCAGACCGCCCCATAGGAACCCCAATAGTGCCCCTGTCCAGCTGTGGGTGAGCACAGCCGCAATCACCGTCGGAATCAGTAACCCCAGCACCACCCAGAGGGGAAACAAGCGGTCAACGGCCACGATGCGTGGATCTGCTAGCAAATCGGGGGCGTAGTGCTTCAGGTCGGTCCGCGTGGATTCAGAGTTAAAAAACCATCCCATGTGGGAGTGGAGAAGCCCCTTGATGGCGCCCAAAATACCGGGCTTCCTGCCAACGTGGGGGGAATGGGGATCCTTCTCCTTGTCGGAGTAGCGGTGATGACGCCGATGAGTGGCAACCCACCAGATTAGGTTACCCTCCACGGCCATGCTGCCGAGAATTCCAAGCGTGTAGATGATCACCGGGCCGGACTTGAAAGCCGCATGGGTGAAAAAGCGATGAAATCCGATCGTGATCCCGAAACCTGTCAGAAGGTACATCACGACGAAGAGCGTCAGGTACAGGGAGCCGAAGTATCCGCCCCAGAGAAGGACCATGGCCGCAATGACGCCGACCGGCGGCAGAAAAACCACCACAATACGTATCATCTTCCAGAGAAGGCCGGGGGACTTCACTCCATGCATGCCTTCTTCGGAACAGGCGGAAGAGAGATGCATTTCTATTAAGAGTGATGAGGGGTATAAGTGACTCCAGAATATCCTCTCTATCCCAATGCAAATCAATATTTGAGGGAAAATCTCACTCTGGACAGGAGTGGTAATCTCTAATCAATGAAATCCGAACTGACGCCTGACGAACAACATCTCGCTGATGCCCTCAAGACCTCCTTGGAGGCTGTGGAATCCCATCCTGTTTTTGGAGCGGTCCGGACGGAAGCCCAGCTCCGAACCTTTATGGAGCATCACGTTTTCCCGGTCTGGGATTTCATGTCGTTACTCAAGTTTCTGCAGGCGGAGCTCGCTCCCGCAACATGGCCCTGGATGCCCCGACCCCATGGCGATCTGGTACGGTTGATCAATGACATCGTCACCGGGGAAGAGTCCGACAAGCTTCCGAAGTCCCATCGAGTTGAGGCCACGCATGCCAGTCACTTTGATCTCTACCTGATGGCAATGCGTGAGGTGGGAGCCGACACGTCACCGATTGAGGCCTTCCTTGAAGTCGTGCGCCGCGATGGTCTCGAAGCAGCGCTCGAGGCTTCGATGGTTCCTGAGCCGTCACGGGCCTTCATGAAGGATACGTTTGCCTTGCTCAAGCAGGGTGAGGCTCACCGCGTTGCGGCATCCTTCTCCTTTGGCCGTGAGAATGTCATTCCCGGCATGTTCAACTCCTTACTCGCCAAGCTTGGTATCGGTGAGGATCGGGCGCCGATCTTCCACTACTACCTCAAGCGCCATGCCGAACTTGACGGGGACGAGCATGGCCCGGCGGCCCTCCGCCTGGTGGCCACGCTCTGCGCCAATGATTCTAAGAGGCTTGATGAGGCCGTCGAGTCCGCCAAGGCGGCACTCGCCAGCCGTGCTCGTTTCTGGGAGAGCGTTCAATCAACGCTGTCGACTTAAAACCGCGCCATGCGCCGCGACGGGAAAGTGGTCCGCAAGTCCGATCTTCCGGGGAAGATTTGTCTGCATTGCGGTCGCCCGTTTGCATGGAGGAAGAAATGGGAGAGGGATTGGGATGCGATCACCTGCTGCAGTGAAGCCTGCAAGGGAGAGCTGAAGAGATCTCGCAGGAGCGCTCCATGAGTGAGCGTGAGAAGGTCAATCTGGTCTGGCTGAAGCGCGATCTGCGCCTGCATGACCATGCACCGCTCGCGGAAGCCTCCCGTCGCTGCCTCGCGGGTGACAAGGCGCTGGTGGTCTATGTGCGGGAGTCAGATTACTGGGCGACCGACAAGGCCTCCGGGGATCAGTGGGGGTTTGTGGCAGAGTGCCTGCAGGAGCTTGCAAAAAGATTGGAGCGGATCGGATGCCCTCTGCTGATCGTCGAGTCACCCTCCGCCGAGATCGTGTTGGAAGCCCTCTTGTATCAGTACGAAATCACGGAACTCCTCTGCCATCAGGAGACGGGGAACGGCTGGACTTTCGACCGGGACAAGCGGGTCTTCAGAGCCTTCAGGGAGCGAGGCATTCCTGTTCGGGAGTTCCTTCAGAATGCAGTCGTGCGCGGGCGGAGTGCCCCGTCGGAAAAGCCGCAGCATCAGTCCTTCTGGAGGGACTGGCTGAGTGAGCAGCAGGCCTCCCATCCAGAGTTCTGGCGCCCTCCTTCGACACCCCCCGCAATCCCTATGGGCTATGCCACACCCGATCTCAAGACGCCGGCACATGTGATGCGGCAGCGTGGCGGGGAGGGGATTGCCCTGGGATTACTGGAGAGTTTCTTAAATGAGCGGTGCCTGCTCCATGCGGGCTACCGGGTGGAGATGGGAAGTCCGCTGCATGCCCACGAGGCCTGCTCTCGTCTCTCCCCTCATCTCACATGGGGGAGCCTCTCCACGAAAAAGGCGGCTCAGGCAGCCATGGCACGCGAGCCACGACATCCCCACGGAAGCATGATGCACCGCAACAGCTTCCACCGAAGGCTTCGGTGGCGTGATCATTTCCTCCAGAAGTTCGAGTCGCTCTCCTGGATGGAATTCCGCTGCATTAATCCCTCGAGGGAGGCCCTGCACGGATGGGATAAGGCCGCTTATGAGCGGTGGGCTATCGGCTTGACCGGCTACCCCTTCATCGATGCCTGCATGCGCTCGCTCAATGCCACCAAGTGGATCAACTTCCGGGCCCGGGCGATGCTGGTCTCATTCGCCTCCTATGCCTTGAATCTAGACTGGCGTCGGTTCGCTCCACACCTGGCCCGCACGTTCCTCGACTACGAGCCCGGGATCCACTACAGCCAGCTCCAGATGCAGTCAGGCACCACCTACGGCTCTCCTCCGAGGATCTATAATCCGATCAAGCAGTCGCTGGAGAAAGATCCAGCCGGCGAGTTCATCCGTCTTTGGGTTCCGGAGCTTCGTGATCTCTCAACCGATGCCATCCATCTTCCGCAAGATGTGAGCCGTAGCGGCTACCCTGCGGCCATTGTCTCTCCTGGCTCCCTCTGGCGCGTCATGCGGTCGAATGGCCCGAAGACTCAGAATCCTAAGACAAAGAAACCTGAGCCTCAGCTGGAACTGGGTATCTGAAGCGCCCAAAAAATTCCTTGCCACATCGAAGTTGATGAGACCTGACGAAATTGACGTGATGTTGCCCTCCCGCGAGAGCGGACTGAGAAAGATGGAAGCCTTTTTGCCCCACGCTGGCTTTGACTACGCACAGGGACGCAACAACGTTCCGGGAGTTGTCTCGGGACTTTCACCTTACTTCCGTCACCGCTTAATCACGGAATCGGAAATCGTCTCTGCAGTGCTCAAGGGACATTCCGCGGCGCAGGCCGAGAAATTTATCCAGGAGGTTTGTTGGCGTACCTATTGGAAGGGATGGCTCGAGATGCGACCGCAGGTCTGGTTGAGCTATGAGGAGGATCTTCGATCTCTGAGAAAAGGGATGGTCGAGGGGTCTGATCTCCGGTGCCGCGTGCAAGCTGCCGAGGGAGGCGAGACAGGTCTGGAGTGTTTTGATGACTGG
>Ga0209829_10001235_pt1 | contig 21298 bp, 18 predicted proteins | sample C_140205_EF_Meta_FD_187311 | JGI IMG/M metagenome (GOLD analysis project Ga0209829, IMG submission 187311) | Freshwater microbial communities from Lake Croche, Canada to study carbon cycling - C_140205_EF_MetaG (SPAdes) (version 2) | ecosystem: Environmental > Aquatic > Freshwater > Lake...
CGACCTACATTTTTAAACACTAAAAGCACAGCGGCTAGCATAAGTGGCGGAGCGACCCGTCGGCGGCAGCAGAGGCAGCGGAAGGGAACCCGCCGTCAGCGTGGCGGTGCGCCCGCATATTTCGACGTAACCCTGTCAAATGTAGGCGAGTGTGTAGGTGATACGTGCCAGTTGTATAAATTTAGCATTGATTCCGACGGAAATGCCTATTCCACAAGTACGCCGTTTCCTGAACCGTTTTCGGCGAAAGTCCAGAAGTATTTGGCGTATGCGCCCAAATTCAATCTGGATGCCGGCAGCAGCACCGGATTAACGGCACTAGATACCTCATATGTTAGAGATACAGCCCTAACTGCGAAGCCTGAATTACTAACATTAGATAAGTTGAATCTGTATAAATCGGCGATTCGCGGAATTACGGATGACAACCAGCCAATAAATCCGAAAAATGTCACATCGCCGGCATTTTATCGCGCCTTTTTACTTGCGACGGGGGTAAGAGGGTCGGATGTGACGACTACGTTTTGTACAGATGTATGGACAGGAAGCCCGATGGATACAATTCCGTATGCGCTATTACAATCGCTGTATTACGATTCGCGTGATAATAGTGTAAATGACTCGCTGACTGAACTCAATAACAAGGCATCGGAGTTTATAGGTAACAATATTGCGGTAGCGGTGAAAGACGCCGCGCCGGCGCTTGGATTTGCGCAAATTAAGTTTATTGACCCGAAGACGATTGCAAAGGGATTTTGTGAGGCGGGCAATCGTATTGCGAATTCGTCTGAGCAGTATAATATTCTTACAAACGCGCATCGTAAGCTGCGTAACCTTTATGATGCGCACCTAGCAAATGTTGAGCGGTTTGTACGTAAGATACTATCGCTGAAGGATATGGGGTATAGAAAGGCGCATCAGATTCGTATAGATCCGATTTTTGTTACAAGCTCAAAGGGGGCATTGGAGACGTTGGAGGGATTTATACAGGAAGCGCGGACCCTTCTTGCCGACCATTATCTCGAGGTAGAGATGGTGTATAAAACAGCGATTCAGGATATTGCGAAGATTGGTATGGGAGTTGTGCCTGAGAGCGCAATATCATCGAACGCTCCGGTATTACGAACAACAAATGCCAATAATGTGAAGACATCATTTAATCCGTTGGAGCGAGGCATTATTGGTAAACACGCAAACAGCAAGACGGATTGAAGCAGCAACATTTTAACTTCTTATAGTAAGAGGACTAAATGCCAAATACTAGAACCCTTAAAAATCGTTTACAGAATGCGGCTCGCCGTGTTTCTCGCACACTTAAGAGTAGCGTATGTATGGGAACAAAGCGTATTCGTGATAGCAATCTTGGATCAAACGCAACCCAGTGCGGTAAGTTTCAGCGGTTCAAGGAAATAGTTCAGGACTATCGCCGTGATAAAACTGTGGAGGTGGCGCAGCTTGTGCGAAACGTGGATGGTGCCCGACGACTGTTTGAAATCGTTATCGCAAAGCCATACAATCCTGATAATGAGACGGGTGAACAGTACATAACTCGTATTCAAGGATTTATTGAACAGGCACGGGGTCAAAAGGACATGTTTCAACAGGATGTTGCATTTCTTCCTCCGACGGACGATTATGGACAACTCAAGGAGGAGCTCCAATACTTTGTTCCGTTTATGTTCAATTATTATATTCAGAAACTCAATCAACTTATACCGGTTGGGGTTTCGAACAATAATGTAAGGCTCAATTGGAACGGACGCACCTCCTCAAATGCGTCGAATCTAGGTGCTACACTATCGTATAATGCGTCCCGTAAAGGAAGCAATTTTAGCGTGACAAATACGGTTCCTAACTGGAGGGGCGGACGCCGCACCCGCCGCCGCTAAAAAATGAAAGCTGCCATTTCAATCCTTTCTAGGGATTAATGGACGATTTAGAATATGCAGTAGGTATAGGATGCTGGTTAGCGCTGATATATCTTGTTGCTGTCTATAAATTCGGAAATATAAGTCCGTTTCTTGCAGTGGCAACTCCAATAATAACAATATCTGTAGTATATATTGTTATAATTCTAGTAAATACGTTGGTTAAGATTCTATTTTGGCTACTCAAGATTATGTTCAGTCCACATGTAATTTTCTTTATAGTAATAATATGTCTATTAGGACTCTTTGGATTTATTATAAAAGAGACAATGGTTCTTCTTCACACTGGACAACTAGAAGTTGACTAGGCAACCCGTCCGCCCATTTGCTTAAATACTTCTACAAGTGAATCAAACGGAATCGCATTTGTGGCACATAGTTCACGAATCCGCATTTTTCCGTTGTAGTGGCATACCCACAGTCCGGCGGTATACATTGTCTTTTTTCCATAGACTCTGATCAGTTCGGCAAGAATTTGACCGGTGGTTGGCGGCACTTTGAAATCGGTGTCTATATCCTCTAATTCTTCATAGCAGCGCTCGGCTGGACCACGCTCTACAAATCGGCAGACCGTGCCAGATAAATCCTTATATACGATGATAGTTTCTATCCACGTATAATAGTCACAGCCCATTCTTTCTTTCTCTTTTGGGAAACGTTTAGATTTCATCACGAACTGCCATAATCTCACACGAACCGAACACGGGTGGCATATAGTTGTAGATATGCCACGAATGGACCCCACTGCGACCGTACTGCCACGGCGCAGACCAACTAGGACGCGCTTCTCCGCCCAAATATCCACTCGACGCAAATAACAACGAGTCCTTATAGCCCGCTCCGATCGATTCTATAATATACCGAAATCCGCGGGTGCCGGTGTTGGGTTTGAGTCGCCCACCGACAAAATATCCGCACCAGACCACTTCAAAAATCCGTTCATCGCCTGGAATGGAGCGCCGCCGTGTATTTGCTACAACAACAACCTTACGTAGTTCTGCCTCTATGTCTGGACGCTTCTTCGTAACCCATACATCAATATGGTCGGAGCGGTTTACCGGTTTTGTGGATACGATTTGCGATGATGGTTTGCCTTCGCCTATATCCATCATCCAATTACGAAACGACAATTGCCACATACCGCTAAACTGCGACCAATCCATTTTCTCACAACTAACGGAGCCGACAAGTTTATTTGTCGGCGCCATTGCGTACGTATCGGTTCGTAGGGCGGTACTAAAAAAAGGGGTCACCGCAGTTTCGCGTGCCCAAAGATGTGCCACGGGTAGTTTTGTCGACGTCCAACAATCCATCATTCCAATCATATAGCCGGCGATCCCACGCGAACGCCACGGCTTTGCCAAACAGAGTCCCTCAATCACTCGCACAGCACCGTAGTGTAGCATTGCACCCGTAGACAATTCGGTGTTTGAGCTCGAAAACGGTGTGCTCACAATCGTAGCTACAAGTTTGCCGCCGCCATCAAACGCTCCTAACACTATTACCGAGGTGTCCTTCAAATATGCCGAAACCCACGCCGGCTGTGCGTCCATATACCAGTCATCGCCCCCGTAGGATTCCGTCCAAAATGCTGACAACGTACCTACATCATCAATTGTTAGACGTACAGGGGGTGACAGCCCTTCGGGCGTTTTTGGCTCGGCAGGCGGTGTTAACCTCAAAAACCGTGATGTGCGATCTGTGAACCAGGTATCAAGCCAGCGGGGAGCGGCGGATGTTTTCGACCAAAAAGGCATCTTACTCAATCAACACCGGCTGTCCTTATATGGTTACGCGACACTGGGGACACTTCCGCTCCCGTTGCCTTGACGCCGTTAAACACGGTGTACAATAGACGTGACCACAGTGGGTCATCACAATGGTCTCCGCTGTTACGGGGTCGTAGCAGATAGGGCAGGTAATCGGTTTTTCCAAAGCCAATGACATCTCCAGATGCTGCTTAGCAATGTGTGATGCAACGTCTACAGGAGCGGTAAGGACGGGTTCGGCGGCAATACGGCGAGGTGGGGGCACAGCCGGTACAGCCGCCACGGGCGCCGGCGCCATTGTCACTCCAAAACGGGCAAAGCGTGCGGCACGCACCCCTTTGCGGAAGGCTTCGTATAAGAGGTGATTATTGAGGTCACTGCTGAACCGAAAGGGTAGCATAGCCGATGTTACATTTGTATTTGGGGACATGCTTATAACGGAAATATGATTGATAAGCATAATACGATGCGTAGTACATAGGTGATCCCGTATGGATCCAGTGCCTTGACATTGTAAATTTTGGCTATATGGAATCACATAACAATTTTGAGTAGTATCTGTTTCTAGATTGAGCGCCTCATGGAGTTTGAACGCAGCCGCATCCTTACACTTCTTCGCCATCTGTGCTTTTTTGTAATTTTCATCATCAGTCTTCACCCGCGTCTTGAGAGCCGTCTCGTCGGCTTTCGCTTCGGCATATTCCTTTTCGGTTCCTGGGGTGGCAGAGATAGTCATCAGAGCGTACGCCTTGCTTGTTCTATCCGCGGCTTTCGCAAGGGCAGATGTGTTATCAGCACCCCGAGCTGATTCTTTCGCCGCCTCTTTCGCTATAAGCTGTTTGTGGTCCCAGCAGACCGGTTGTTCCCATAGGCTGTCTTTGTCACAGGGTAAATAAGTTGCTTGGATTTCTTTACACTTTGTCATACTATCCTATGTTCACGGCATCCTAGCACTGCTCACTTTTTTCAGACAAATCGTACGCACTATTTTGATAAATTATTTGTGACATTATTCTAGAACATGGAGCACATAAATCTTGTAAACAATTTCAAATCGGATACACCGCCACCATTTAGTTATGTGTCATTAGATACAACAGAAGGTAGTGATTGTGTGGGTCATTGGTTATGGGAATGCGCAATATTTTTGCCGTATATCAAAGATATTTCAAAAAATACAACCACATCCCTTAAAATTCTTTTTCGTAACCGTAAAGAATATAAAGTGAAGATTTTAGCCGATTTCGGATTTTATGAATCGGATATAGCCTATAGTCCAATTATGGTCCCCTTTGGCGATGGTGGTCAATTTCAAACACGTGTACATCCATCGGAGGAGGAATATAGTGTATATGTGCCCCAATTTTCTCATATAGTAAATCAACTAGATAATAATAATTTATTTTCAACACGTATCAATAGATTTCGAAAATATTATATTGATTCTTTGCCAAATATTTCAAAAACAATTCCTATATCGTATATGGCACGATCAAATAAAGAGAATTATCACCTAAATCCTCGTAGATTTGAAAATATGGATGCTTTTTGTAATTTATTAAATAAGTATAATGTAAATATTATAAGGGTTGACAATTTAGATTCATTTAAGGCACAGTTTGAGATTATTCTTCGAACAAAAGTTCTTATTGTAGAAATGGGATCGGCGTTTGCGATTAATGCTGGAATTATTGCAGCCGATTCACACATTATCACATTTAATGATTTTTTTGCCGATAACAATCATTCTCATTTTATACTTCAGAGAAGACTTATAAAAGAACGTAATAATACAGTTGATATATTTTCAAAGGGGAGTGGTCATATGCATAATCCCTTTTCAGTCAATTTAGAAGAATTTGAACAACGGCTTATTGATATAAGTTCTAAAAATTGACCACGCCCTACTCCGCCTCCAAAACCACCAGCCCAGCTAGGATGACCACACCCGCTACAACCCCAAATTCACCCCTTTTCCTTCCTTCTACTCAGACTGCTACACACACACCACATCTAATGTTAGAAACTCAGGCATCCACGAAGAATCCGAATTGCTGTAATCACATTGATTGTAAGACTCGGCTTCTCCTGAGTGATATGGCGTGTAAGTGCGGACATCGCTACTGTGGTAAGCATAGGTACGCAGAAGAGCATATGTGCTCTTTTGACTACCGACAAGCCGCCTCAAAGAATCTCTCGACCAGTCTTGTAAAATGCGTAGCGTCCTCACTAAAGCAGACTATCTAACAAATGTGAAGAGGTACTGGTACTCGTAACCAATAGGTGTAAGGTCAATGAACTGTTTATAGGTGAATCCGCTTGCTTCGATTTCCGCAACAATTTCGTCCATTTTGGGCATACGAAGATGGTGAATTTGGCGGCGCAGTTTTTTACTATCTTTGAAGCGGAACTCTTCGCGGAACTCGGCACGGTTATCATCAATGTTGAAATCCGCTTCATATTCGAACTTATCAAACGTGACCTTGCTCCGGGTGATACGTTCTTTGGAGTATTTTTGTACGCTGAATGCGACAAAGGGGGAGGCGGCTTCCAGAATTGGATCAAACTTCTCGCGGTTGACAAGGTGGACCACAAGGCAGCCTCCAGGTTGGAGCCAGTTAAAGATATTACGGAACACCTGGTCGCGATCACGTAGGTAATAATAGGTAAAATAGTACATTGTGGCAAGATTGAACTCTCCCGCGGCAAATGAGCCGATATTTTCGGCTTCTTTGACTCGGTAATCATTCTTAGGAAACTTTTTGCGGGCGATTTCAATCATTGCATCCGAGGCATCTATACCGACAACCTTGCCGACGCCGGCTTTCTTAAACTCTTCAACATCTCCGCCGGTTCCACAGCCAATATCAAGGACTTCAATTGTCTTTACTTCGGGTCGGTAGCCTTTCGCCCAAATGAGTGAGAGTCCGACTTCTTGTTGCTGACGTAGCGCACCGTCTACAATTGTATCATAGATCTTGGCGTAGAATTTATCATAGATGGTCTCATTTCCGAGCACAACAATGTTTGCTTCGGGCGAATCGTCGGGGTTTGCAAACGCCTCAATATCATCCAAATCGGTACGACGATTTCCTACCATCATCCAGCGGATATAGAGATAATTTGCAAGCAGGATAGATATAATCACCACTAATACCACCTGGATGGTATCTAGGGTATCAATACCGTCAAACAACTTGGCGCCCATTCCTATTAGGTGCATTCAAAATACAATTTGTCCTTGCGCGTACGCAAACCGCCACTAGATTTCGCAACTCAGTATAAGATATGGAGCCGAAGGCTACAAATAAGCATACACTCTGTGGTTATGCGTGGGGTGATGTTGTGAATTCGCTTGTTAAGGCGATTGGTGCGGGCGATATGGTACGCTCCCAGCGTTGGGCGGCGGAACTAGTATGTTCCGAACAGGGGTTGGGGAAATTAGAAGCCGCATTAGTCCAATCGTGGGCGACTCACGTTGCTTCAAATAATCCGGCGTGGTGTATGTTGTGGATACATTCAGCAACGCAAATAAGGGCGCTATGGGCGCGCAGCGGCGAATCGACAAAGGCGATACGGAATACGCCGCAGGTGCGACAGCACGTTGCCGAAGCCGTGTCGTCCCTGGTTTTGTCGGAAAAACGGCAGTTGCCAAAACTGCCAACGGCAGAGGACTGTTTTCGTGATGCCGAGGCAATGCGTACCCGATTTCGTACAGGTCAGGGGGTTGTTGATCAGTTAAGTACGCGCCGTACTTGGGCAGCGGGTATTGAAAGCAACGACCTGCTCAAAATCGGCAACGAGTTTGAAGCGGCGTGTCGTGCGACCAACCTTAATCGCGCACTTTTTTGGGTCATTTGGTTTATCACCCTGGATAGCCAGACGGAGCAGCCGACCGTGAAGGAGCGCGGACCGAGTTACCTGACCCCCAAACAACGTAAGAGTGTAATGTGGTTTTTGGTCGATCTTATGAAGGATCTGGCAAACGATGTGGCGTTTTTGTCGACGGATGAGCGGGCGGGCATTTTCAATTGCGTGGGAATGATGTGGAATAAGTTGGGGGCAAAGGGGCGGCGGGACTGCCTTGCCGCGCTTACCGTGATGATTTGTGAACATATTGCGCGCCGGTCGACACCGCGACTAACGGCGGGACCGAATATCCCGTCGTATGACGCCATTAAGTCACAGAACTCAACAATCGACGGAGTATACACGGCAATCGCCGAAGAGTCGCGCAAGTTTATGTTAGAAGTACCGAAGATTAACGGGCTTGTGGATGATGCCTCTACAAAGGCAGCAGCGCGACTGTCGGCGATCGATAAGATGTCGCTCGCATATGCGCTCATTTCGGGAACGGGTGGTAAAAAATAAATGACCAGCCACGCTAGAATGGCTGCGCAATTACCGGCGAAGCAGATTTTTAATCCCAAATTGGTGGACTTGGGAAATAGTCTGAAGGATATATTTGGAAAGGCGACCGCCGGTATGCGAACCTATGCGATTGATACCCCAGACTCTGGATTTCCGTTTTGGGGACTTCTCTTAATAGCTCTCCTTGCGATTATTGTTATTTCGTGGTGGGTAAGTTATCGGCGATTTTTAGAAACTCCGTATAATATTGCGCGTATTATTCGTGATAATGTGAAGGCGGCAGATCACTATAATGTGGACAATCCGCGACGCAAGGGGATGCCATTTTTATACAATTCTCTTATCAGCCAGGGCTACACTGAAGAGAATCTAGGATTGACGAACTTTTATGTAAGCACAGTGAATGCAAGTGGCATTTTCTTCCCCGCAGTGAACGGCGTGGTGTCAGTGGACGCGGCGCGCCTGGCGGTAGCGGGCGGCGCACGGGCGTTTGTCTTTGATATATGGCCGGATGTAGAACCAGGTGGTAAGTTTGGTCCGACAATTCAGGCAATTGAGGCGGGCAGTATGTGGCGCCGTGTAACGCTCAATGCGCTGCCATTTACACCTGTACTCCAAGCAATTGTTGCCCAAGCACTTCAAGTTACAAGCAATCCCGGTCATCAAGACCCGCTTATACTCTATTTACGTTTCCGCGGCAATCCCCGCGCGTCAACGTTTGATATGACCGCCGATGCCCTTCAATCTCTTATTACACCGTATCGGTTGGATATGACCTTTAATAATTGCCGTGGCGCGGACCGTTTATTTGCTGTACCCATCGATCAGCTTTTTTCGAAAGTGATTGTTGTATCCAATGTTCGAGGCTCAGGCAGATTTATGGATTATGTAAATTTCTCCGTGAAGGACGGTATTAAGCTGGAATATCCTGCGGGACAACTACAGACGATTTCGGGTGATGCAGCGGCAGAGGCGCGGAAGAAAATTATGATGAATCCGACATTTGTAGCACCTCTAAGCGAGGATCCGCTTGCGGAATCGAACGATTTCTCTCTAAATGCGGCACAGGCATTGGGTATTCATTTTGTTGCAATGAACTTTTGGAGCAAGGGCAAACAACTTAAGTCGTATATGAATATGTTTGGACAATACAGCTTTGCCCTCAAACCGGCACCACTCCAGTATACAATTTCTCATTTGGACCCTCCACGGATGCCGCCGAATCCGAACTGGGGAGACAATGCAACAGGACAGGCAGGCAAGCCAAAAACTCCGCCGGATATCAGACCACCGGTGTAAAGACCTCAATCACACAAAAATTGAATACACTGTTTACAATGTACAAGATTGTAAACAATGTTTCGCCGACTTATTCGTATATTTATTATGACTAAGAAACCGTCGGTTCTAGGACGATGGACTATTACGGATATGAAAAAGAATAAGATTAAGATTGATTGGGCAAATGTTGATCATTGCGGTACGTGTAGTTACGAAGTGAAGAATAAACCAGAGATAATCGAGGTTATCGAGGTCAAACCAAAGACGAAGTAGGGGCGTCCCAGTTTATATCCGTACCGTAACAAGATTTTTTACAATATTTTCAAACACGGGTCGATCCTGTATATTAAAATTCATGAGGAATGTCCAGAACTGATGGATTCCAATAGGAATACTACGCGGTGGAGTATTTTCTAAAAACACCTGACTGCGGACCTCAATTGGAGGTACTGAATATCCGTGTTTTAGAATTGCGTTACCGATCCAGGCATCTTCGCCTGATGGATCAATCAACTCCCTGTCCTTTTCGCAAATATCAATCATTGCGGATAGTTTTCGGACGGTAAGACCACCACCGCCAGGTCGGTCTGGCACCCACCCCCACGGTGAGCCGTAAAAATCACCAACGAAAATTGTCTCAGGCACTTTTTGTAAAAAATACGTATCCATTTCGAAGCGTAACATATATTCGGCGTCAATCATTTTGTAGAATTCGGCGGTCTTAAATGTAATATTAGTTTGGATTCGCCCTTCGTCACGGGAAACATCACCGGTAAACCAGGGAATGAGATGGACTGTATCCGCTTTATCACCAAGATACGATTGTAAAACTGCCTGATTGGTATCACTACAAAAGATATAGAGGGAGCAATACGGTGCCGCCCAGGCAATATTTCGTAGTATAAACCACCAGTTGGGATGGCAACGGCGTTCAACAATGACAAGGGCATACCGACTTTTTTTAGGAAATGTATGGGTCATCCAGTGCGCATCTAGCACAGCGCCGTACGTATGTTCGAGATACTTGAATACATAGGGCTCTAATTGAATACGAAAAAAGTCAAGGGTCGCCTCATTCCATTTTGTTATATCAGACTGTGACCCATTTGTTGGATATACAGCCGTCCGTTCTTTGTATAATGTATAAAATATTTCAATAAGGGTATTGAAATCCATTATACATTATATTTATTATAATGTTTTAGACCGATTAAGAACGGCATGTTGATCGGCGCCGCCGTAGGGTTTTGCGTTTCCGTGGCACTGCCGACGTTTCACGCGTCTGTAACATACACTGCGTATCAGTTGCTTCTACAAAAAACGAACCATTGCTGCCATTGCCGCCACGATGCTTCGCTCGGCGCTGCCGACACCCTTTGCGTGTGTGAGCGCCGCCTTGATGTTCGTGGAATCGCTTATTAAATAATTTTTTATATTCATTATATATTTGCCGATAACGGGCTTTATCTTCTGTTGTGACTTCAGGATAATCAGCGGTGTTTGTGTCCAGGCGAGTAAGAATGGCTTGGACCTCTTGCGGGTGAATTCGCGCATCGCAGTCAGGATAGTTCCAGCACATACCAATATCTCCTCCTCGCCCCTGTTTATATTCATCATTGCGAGATTTTAGAAGATCAAAATAATTTTTAAGTCCAATATATTCATCTTGGTGAAGATTTACTTCACCATTTTTACGCCGATGAATAAATTGAATTACGGGTCGTATTGCTGTTTCATAGGTTTGTGCGTCGTCGCCTTCAGGGTAAAGAATGGGTAGTAATGGGTCGGCACCTGTACCGTTAGGGTAAGATATGTTAGGATAAACAATATTATTATTATGATGAACGGCGCCATTTGCCGGTGGTGCCGGTGGAATAACAAGAGGAAATGAATTTGATGGAATTGAATAGGCTACAACATTATTTCGTGAAACTGGGTGCGTATTAGGAGCAGGAGGAAACATCGCATTAATTTCAGCCTTTCTTTCGGCGGAAATTTTAACCGGCGCATTCCATATAGCAACAATAAGTTCATTTTTCACGTTTTCATTAGTCTCTATATGAACTTTAGCTTGAAGAGCTAATGCTGTTTCTCTCAATTGACTGAAACGAATAAATTTTTCAGAAATACCACCTCCGCCAGTATTACGACAATTTTTATCATATGGACTGCCAGGTTCACCTACAAGCGGCACAGGTCCTTCAGCCAAAGAAAGTTGATAGTGCCGATGATCTTTACAAATACGCCCACATTGTGTACACCACGTTATATATCCATCAGCATTTTTATATTTCTGGTATAAGGAGCGTGAATAAGACACATTCATATTAGTACATTTATGCCCCAATAAATAATTACATCCATCAACACGAGATACATACGATAAACAGATTGGACAAAAAGACCAATCCGCAATTTCCTTACCATTACGAGAAAAAATAAGATCTAGAAAAGCAATATCCCCCTGTGTATATCCCTTCCACTTTTCTGAAGGGGCATCCATATTGCCAGCCAACCAAGTATTGTAATCGTCTGGACCAATAATATGATAGATTTCTGTAAATGTTAGAAGTTTGTCGCAACTATAGCAAGGAATTTTATCTTTTGGAAAAAGTTTATGACGTTTCAAATGGTTTATAAATTTGTTTTTAGAAATAGCAGCCGAGGCGTTATGTAAGTGAATATCATATACCCGTGAATTTGCTTCAGCAAACTCTAATGCTACTGGGGTTATTCGTATAAGTTCATTTGATAAATTATCTATATATTCATTAATTATGGATAGTTTAAGTCTTGGCGCATCACCAACCATAGCTGGAAGGTGCTGTATAGCTTGATTATAGTAAAGTGCTCCTAAATTATATATAAATCGGAAAGCAAAACCTGCCGCCCTGCCCACCACTCGCTTGTATTTTGTTGGAAAGAGTTGGAGTTCAACAAGACGATTGCCAATTAATGCAAGTGCCTGATCCTCAGAGATATCAAATCCAAATTTGGTCATAATTTGTTTTGCCATAAATTTTTTATTGTCTAGAATTTCATAATCTTCAGAATCATATCCTGTATCAGGATAATTTGCCCAGAATGTTTGTATCTGTGCTTCAGTATATAAACCACGATTTGTACGCGATCCAATGTCAAAATTACTTGTTAATGGAACTACAATATTAACTTGAGTTAAAGACTGATCGGTAGGAAAAATCATACTTTTTACTCCGCCTGACTGTAATGCAGGAGCTAGAGAAATACCATACATTGTTCGTACAGACCACGCTGTAAAGACACTAGCAACCCATTTTGTCCAATATTCGGGCATAGACCGGCGACTTATTGACATTCCAGGAGCATAACATGTCCTATCATATGCCGCCCGTTTAGCCATACGTATATCAAAATGACTACCATGAAATGTATCATGATCGTATGGAACACCATTGACTAAAACTGTAAATCCACGACTTATATATTTTCTTATACGCTTACGAATAAATATATTAGCGTCCCGTAAATTTTGTATATAATCTTCTTGTAGGCTGCCTCGCTTACTTCTTATATCATCAAGATGTGTAGTATATACTTTATCACCATCATACCAAACCTGACAAAATGTCAAATCAAAATTTGTTACAACCTGTTGTGGAGTACGGCGATTACGAACAGACATAATATCAATTGTCGTATTTTCAGGAAGTTTAAATGTATAAACACGGCGGATACCATTTTTACGTAAAAATGATGTACAGTAACGACTGGCAGTAATAGCAGTATAATAACCTGTAGCAAACATTGGATCTTCGGAAGTAAACATACGATCAATGAATCGGGATACTGTTCGTATAGGAACATAAATGTCCATATCATTTGGTGTATCTATTCTAGCTGCATCTAGGGGCTCAGGATTCCAGGCAACAACAGATTTCAAAATACTTCCGCCGGCAATAACTCCGCCACATTCTTGTAGAAGTCCGTTCAAGATTGTAAGACGTTCTGCGCCGATTCGAGCAGTCAATGATGCTCGAACTAGCGGAAGCCATTCAGGAACCTCTACAAACGGCAACACCACCGGCAGTGCATCTTGGACCGCCGGTACAGGAACGGGGTCAGCAACAATCATCGGCATCTCTTTCTTATTTTATACCAACTTTATGTTTTCCTGATTACTGATTAAATATACAAGATAAGTAGGATGCAGTCGTATCATTATCCGCCGCCGAAATATCGTCTGCCAGCACCGCGGTATTTACCGCCTCCGCCCAATATTCCGTTGTCTGAGGATGAGATTACAGCAGATGCGGTGTATATTCCCTCCCGATTGATTGGACCTTTACTGGATTTTGAGGATAGTGAAATGAGTCGTATACCCGAGCATGCGGGAAATTGTATTGCTAATCTACTTACATCATCTCTAAGTCCTGCTAGACCATTTATTTACTATGATACAGGCGATTCTATGATATTTACAACTGAAGTTGAAAATAACAATACAGATGACGATATAAGCATCACGATTGTAAATTCTGAATACTCGGTTGAAGAGATTGCTCCAGAGTTGGGAATTGACTCTTTAAAACGTATTGATTATAGAGAGCCTGATGTTACGTCCTTGAACCGTATTAATAGTGTGGATTTAACGCATATGGCAACGGTGGATATTCCGCAACGATTGAGGGATAGAGCGTTGGCTATTCCACAGAGGTTGAGAAACCGTCCAGAACTTTTAGGTGAGAAAGATCAGCCTGCTTACTTTAAAAAAATAGTAGAATTTTTGGACCAAAGAACACCGGCGTTTATCCAGAAAGTCCGTGACGAGATTAGCCGGCGGTATATTGTTATGACAGATCCGCACAGTCCTGAAGTTCAACGCCAGCTTTTTCAGGCACTGGAGCAGTGTCGTATGTCAGGAGTTCTACCCAATCTACAGAAGGGAGTGAACGCACGACAACGCCGTGTGGAACTTCACGGCTTGACCGAAATCTCCAGAAATAAAAACACTCCGTGGAATGTAACACGTAGTATTGCGAAATTTGTAGGTAAACCTAACAAAACTCGCCGAGGCAGAAAAAGTCGCAAAACACGCCGTACACGTAAGCGTATTTAATGTGCCCCAGTAAAACCTCAATGCCTGGTAGGTAAATGAGCACCTACACGCCGTATAAGCCCCATCATCACAATGCCGTAGAACGGCTTGGTGAAGAGACATTTGACGACACCTATATACACGAATTCCGTGCCGCCTTACGGGATGCCGACCCGACATCAATCGTTGTGCTCAACAAACGCAAAGTTGTAGGTTTCGCACTACTTAGACATACACGAATGTTTCGATATTTAGATACTATAGAGCTTGCCTATTTGGTTGTTCACCCCGAATTTCAGGGCAAAGGTATTGGTTCAACATTGCTACAAAAAGTAAAAATGATGAGCCCTAATGTCATATTAGAGGTGAGCTACTACAATCCGGATGCCGAGCGGCTTTACCGACGCCACGGATTTGAAACGTGGCGGCATCTTTACACAAAAGCGAACGGTGGATACTTGCTGGGCTGGTCTAAACAGCGGCACGAACTGATGCCTCGGCTACGGTCACATCAATCTCTACCAGTGGATGGAATAACGGATCCGTTGACGACGCATCTCCCTTGAAACGGTAGCACGCGTAGCCGCCGTTTTCGGTCGAGTTCAACTCGCAATCCACCGCCGATTTCTTCATAACGTCCAAAATCGAGTCGCTCAACTTCTTTTTAGACATTAACAGCCGAAAAATGGACTGGTCGGTCGTATCATTGCCATCAATATTCGCAATTGTTTCGTCGACAAGGCGCTCCTTCATCTGCCGATCCGAGAATTTCATTACGTAGGTGAAAATATCCACATTGCGTTCATCAACCGGCAGGTCCATATGCGAGCAGATACGAATCGCACGACCTTTCACCTGGTCAAGACGGACATAGTTCCAGTACGGTTCCATAATATGTACCTGGCGGACATTGGCAAGTGAAATACCCTCGGCACCTGACTGGGTGATCATAATCACTTTGATAATTTCGCCGTGCAAATTCGTCTCGGCACCGGTAAGCTCTTTCACCTGTGCGGCAAGCGTGCCAGGTACGCGACCCCACTTGCCGTTGAAAATCGCCAGCAGAATGTTGCGCTTCTCGCGCTCCTCATCGCCGGTATAAGTGATGTAGCGCGGACCACCCGCGCCGGCGGCAATCGTTTCGGGCGACAACGCCCAGTCGCCGAGCGCCGTCTTCACAATATCAAACTTCGTATACTTTTGTTGGAATTCCAGCGCAACCGAAAACAGACCAACGCCCTCAAGAGTTTTAAAATTGGAATAGACTAAGACTGGTCCTTTGGATAACGCAAGACGGTCAAGGATCGCCTGGAATTTCGGAGAAATCGTGGGCAACGCTTCAGGTGAAAAATATGTAGCGGCATTGCTGCGTAGCATTGATACCGCCGCGGTAAGCGCTTCGGCGTAGGTGCCAGGGGGTAACGCAGCGGTGTTGCCAGACGCAACATCCACCGCGCCGGCAAGTTCTTCGGCAACTGTGGGCACTTCGGCGGCATCCTCGCTTGTCATTTCGGCACGTTCGCCCGCCTCATCCGCCTCAGCGATTTTTTCCACCTCGGTGACCTCATTTTCGGAATTGAGCACCTCGTCGTCGGTGACTAGCGTCGGTTTCTTGGCGCCAATCATCTTGAGGATATCACGGTAGTCGGCGGGAATGGGGCGTTCGTAATCGGCAGGGAAGACAAAGTTACAGGCAGCGCGCGAGAAAATCTTGAACGTGGAGTTGATATTTTTGGAGATTTGCGCATATACACTGACAGCACCAGGCTTCTTCTCTTTGCGCGCACGGACCTCCTTATCGATTTCGGGTTTCCGTTGCTCGGTATATTTCTTGAGCTGTAGATCGCTCATATCAAGCATCACGACTTCGTCGCGGTTTACGGTCGCCATCAGGTCCGCCTTGCCGCCCTTGTAGTAAGAAATGAGTCCAGAAAGCCGAGCCATTAATGGCAGGGCAAGACGGGGTTTAACAATCAGCTGGTCGGTGTCAATAAAGAGTTCGCGGAACTGTTTTTCAGTGTCGGGCAAACGGGGCACCGATTTGTACGTGACAGCGGCAAATGAGGTGACGCCGGCGGTAGCCAGGTCGGCTTTGACGCGCTCGAACCACGCTTCGACATTGCGCTCGCGATTCACCTCCTCACTCATTCCTGCCATTGCTTCATCACGAATAAATCCGCGGAATATGCCAGTCGCGGGATCGACAACTTTACGGCAGCCGCTGGGGACGGGAGTGATGCGGATGGTAGAGGCGGAGATTTCGGGGCGGGGAACCACTTCGGCAAAATCGACTTCTGGGTGGGCATCCAGCAATTTTTTGATTTGGACACGCTTATCCAGACCGGATGTATTCACTTCGACCATACGAATATCGCCGGCAAGCACGTTTGCCAGAATCGCCACTTCTTGGGCGAAGTTGATGATGGGAGTCGCCGAAAGGGCGATAATTTTACAGCCGACAGCGGCGGTCAGCATACGATACAACAAATAAGAGATACGATACTTCTTACCGACTGAGCAGAATTTGGGGATATATTGGACAAGATCGCGCGGCTCGTCCTTATAGGTCTGTTCCAATGCCGAGTTATTGATAGTACGAATCAAGTTGTGAACCTCCTCGATAATAATTGTGGCACCATCAAACATTGTGGGGTGATTACACGCCCAATCACGCACTTGCCGTTCAAGCAAGCCGTTGTAGTGGATAAACTGAATGCGGTAGTCCATATGTTCGACGATTTGTTCAGTGATTTCGCGACGCTGCTCAGGTCGGAGTGAGTCAAAATTGGGCTTTTTGGCACGGGCGGGGTCCGGTACCCAGCCACCGCGCCGCCGGCGAATCGCCCCCAACGGCAGACCTACAATCTTTGTTAGAAAGTCCAGCTCTGATGAGGGAGCCTTAATGCTTGGGACCGCAACAAATGTCCAGTAATTGTTTGTGCGGAAAACAAAGGGACCGCATTTGGTGATTTCGTCACGGTAATTGGGTGATAGGGAGGCGGGTGTCATTACGTAGACGGGTTTTTGACCGGCTTGCCACAGTGCTTCTAATCCGGCAATAGAGGTACAGGTTTTACCGGAGCCGAGACCGTGGTAGACAAGGACGCCGCGGTAGGGCGAGGGTTTTTGAATGTAGTCGCGGACAAATTCCTGGTAGGCAAAAGCTTTGACCTGGGTCTTTGAGGCAGCCGCCGCTTCTGCACACGCATTTGGGTTGGGTACGGCGGAAATAGGAGGAAGCTGGTAACGGCGATACGATTGAATAATGAAATTCTTGAATGCTTTGCGATTTGAAGGCATAAATGCTTCGGGTTTAACTTTGATTTGGACTTGATCGGTTTTTTCAACAAGACGCGCGGAAAGTTGGGAAAGAGTTTCGGACGGCGGGGGCACTGTAGCAACCGGTGTCGCGGCAACTGGCGGCGCTTCCGCGGGCGTAGAATCGGCAGCGGTAGCGGTAGCATTAGCGGCAGCAGGTGTCTCTTTGGACGCAGACGGCGCTCTTACACTTGCCCTACGGGATGGTTTAATCTTTGGCGGCTCTGGTATAATATCACCTGTACCGCCAGGCGCCCCGCTTACTCCAACGCCGGTTCCAAGTTCGGTCTTTGCCATTTCAGCCGGCGCGGCGACCGTCAGCGATTCCTGTAATTCGTATATAGATGGCGGTGGAGGAGCCATACGAATTTTCGAGGAAGCAATAGGAGATACAAACCGGGGCGGACCCTTGGACGCCATAGTATTTCCTTACCTTATTTCATTAAAATAAAACCAAAGATGTGACTAGGATGGAACGGAAACCTCTAGAGCGTAAGAATAGTGCAATATTTAAGATGAATACTTCGGTTGCCCAATCTCCAGCAACAGCGCATTCACCGACAATGCCTGCTCCGAGTTTAGATTTACGAAAAAGTTATGGAACAAATTGGACAAAATCCAATGTATCTGTGCTGTTTGAATGGGTCACAATCGCAGCATATAATATACGCTGTCTAGAATTAGCCATCGTACACTATCGTAGAAAAATACGAATGAATACGATTCTTGGTCTAGTTTTATCTACTTTGTCAGGAACTATAGCAACCGCTCAAGCCGGTTTTCCAAATAGTGTAACCGTCAATCTTACTATAATACTGAATGTAATATTCATTGTTATGACGTTTAGTATAGCAATTATGACAGGATATATTAAAATTTATCAAATTCAAGAGAATCTTGAATTGAATATTAAGGCAAAACAAGATTGGATTTCGTTCAGTGCTGATATTGCCTCGGAGCTTCAATTACCAATTGAACTTCGTAAGGATGCCTTATGGATGATTATAAAGAATAAAAATATTTATCTTGATTTGCTCAAAACCAATTTAGAAATACCAAATTATATTGGCAAACGAGCCCAACAGGAAATGAAAACGGAAATAAAATTAAATATGGATGTATCTAGTTTGCCACGAATTTTAATGGATATAGCTGTACAAGAGATGCGTGATATTAGTGTTGATAATAAAGAAGATCGTATTAGCTCTGTCGTACAGAAACAATTAACGCATCTTGTAAGCCAGCCGACAGATTCGGCTGCTTGGAAAACAAAAACACAATTAGATGCTATTATGGAAGCAAATGAACTTGTACCTGAAAATAGTATAGGCAGTGTAAAAGATGTCCATCAAGTTGTCACATTGGATATGAGTGGATCGCCTATTCATCCTCATTTAGAATTACGCCCAGCTTGATAAGCGCACGGCGACTTGCCTCCTGTTCAGCAACCTTCTTATTTCGTGCCACCGCCGTAGCAATGACCTCGCCACTGGGCGCAAGCACACCCATTGTAAACGTGCGGTCGTGTAGGGGTCCCTCCACAAGGACTTCCTTGTATTTGGGTGGTGAATGGTAGGTCGCCTGATAATATTTGAGCAGCTGGTCTTTGAAGTTATTATCTTCACTGATGAGCGCGACAAAATCGACCTGGGTTTCGAACAAGTTGATAAGCCAAGTGCGGACGCGCATAAACGCTGCACCGGCATTTTGGTCCACAAGGTCAAGGTACATTGCGCCACACCACGCCTCAAGCATACTGCCAAGAATACGGAGATTGTGGCGACCGTTACAGACGTCTTCAACATGGCGGCTAAGGACAATCCAGCGCTGGAAACCGATCTTAAGGGCAAGTTCGCCGAGCTGCTTGTTGTTGACAAGTCGAGTGCGCAGCCGCGTTAGGAATCCCTCGTCTTGGTCGGGATAGCGTTCGTGGAGGTACAGGGCAATGACGCAGCCCAGCAGCGAATCGCCGACAAATTCGATCGCTTCATTATCGGCTTCTGCAAGCGGCATACATCCTTCGGGCTTAGGGGCGACAATAACGGGCTCACCGGCGTCCTTGCCACTTGTGACGGGTCCTTCGGGTCGGTCTACGTAGGAGCTGTGAATACAGGCTTGGCGGAAAAGTTCCCAACGGCGGGGCTTCTCTTTGATGCCGTAGGCGCGTAGGATAGCAAGAATCTCAGCATCCGGTATGCGCCGGTTAGTGAGATTCCAGGGATTGTAGATTTTGGGCTCCTCGCCGGCAGCCGACATAACTACAAGATGGGGCGAGTTTGGCTCGGACATAGTTCTATCTTATCAATGGCGCCGTGACTTTAGGCGGTTCATTTTTCTTGTGCATTTGCGGTTGCTGCGGCGGCGGCGTGTACCGCCACCCGTTTTTGGACGCGTCAAGAAGTACGCACCAATGGCAAGCGGTACGGGACCAACGGGACCGGTGGCGATTCCTTCGGCAACGCCAAGGAGTCCTTCGCTACTTGCGGCGTATGCGAAGAAATCAGGATGGCGCGTTTTTACATAGTAGTACATTCCACCGAAGGGATTCCAAAGTAATTCGGCGTCATCCCAGCAGGCAGGCACACTTTTGCCAAGGGCGACCGCGCCGAGACCCTGTAACATACGACCGCCACGTTCGTCGCGCATATATTTTTCGATGTCTCGGCAGCGACAAAGGATGGGAACACCGTCTACTGATTCAGGCGGCGCAAATGCCTGACCGCCAATAATCGATTTTGTAAACTGTTTACGGTAGGGTCCCCATACTTCACCGGGATATCCAGGTAAGGAGAATGTATATTTTAAATTATTATCGTTTTCGAACTGTGGAATTGTGTTACCGAGCGGTTTTTTGACCACTTCGGGTCCTGATACAATGGGATCGGTCGCCCAACGGTACCCCGTTTTTATGTCAGACACCCAGTGACCCTTGGCGGTCGGCTCGGCTTGCTGCTCTTTCTGCGCAGCAGCCATATTACTTGCCGATAAACCCATTCTTATTATGTGCTGCCATATATTTCTGCCTGTAATACTTTGGTAAACCAATCATCATACGAGTCGGCATCAAAATCGTAAATAATATCATTAAGGGAGTCCCTATCTGCTTTCTTAAAAAACGCGGCATCATGGTCAAGTAATGCTTTAACAAGTGGCTTATCACGTGCGCTGAGAGAAATACCGTCTCCATACATATAAAGGGACTTATTCCCGTCCGCGTCTAATACAACAATATATAAGCCATAATACTGTCGTGTTTCATACGGGGTTTCAATATATACAATATCGCCAACTAGTATATTTGCATCCGTTTTGACTTTTTTAATCATAGCATTTTCATAGTATGTATGGAGTTCATCAAAACGACTGCGCAATGCGTCACACCATACACCGGCGGCAAACCGTTTGCCCTGAATCGCCGCCGTCAAAGGTTCATATTTACTCAAAAAATACTCTTTGGGTTTCATAGCGTGCGCCTTCGCCTCAATTCGGAATAGGGCAAACATCTCATTTATGTGATTCTTATACTGGTATAAGTCAGATTCGTCACCAAGTGA
>Ga0209829_10001236_pt1 | contig 21288 bp, 16 predicted proteins | sample C_140205_EF_Meta_FD_187311 | JGI IMG/M metagenome (GOLD analysis project Ga0209829, IMG submission 187311) | Freshwater microbial communities from Lake Croche, Canada to study carbon cycling - C_140205_EF_MetaG (SPAdes) (version 2) | ecosystem: Environmental > Aquatic > Freshwater > Lake...
ATGGTTGTTGCAACTAAAATCCAAGTAAATACCTCTTTTAATATCGGTTTGGAATCAGAAAGTAGGTATTGAGCAATAAAATAAGAGACTGGAATGGTTAGCAAAGCGATGATCTCAATACTAATTGAAATCAAGGCAACTGCTGAAAGAAGCAACAATCCCAATATCCAATAACAAATCACAAAATATTTTCTCGAACTAACTTTGATACGTTGATAAACATCAACAACAGAGAAGCATCCTATGGTTGTTAAGATAGCCACAACAGCTGTCATTAACAAGAAATAGGGGTGAAAGAGATACTCATTATGAGGAATCCAGAGCATCTTAATAAGCTCTGTCCACATCACCTGATGTGAGTTATTCATAAACGCATAGAACCACATAAATAGCCAAGGAACGCCAAAACCCAAAACTGGAACAGCTAATAGTCGCCAGTTATCATTCTTCTGCAGAACAAATATTGAGATCCAGACCAACGGAAAGAGCACCACCACTGGAAGATAAAATAACGTTGCAATAGCCATAAAAAAAGCGGCATTGTAAGTATAGGTAATCTCCGCCTTCTTATGAAATGTATCGAAAATAAAAAAGAGTGAAATAAGAACAAAAGTTGTAGCGATATGCACGGGAAGTAAGTTGTGCAGTACGCCTAAGGAAGAGACTGTAATCAAGTAAATTATACCTGGAAGAAACGATCGTTTTCGAAGAAATAAGAACATCGATCCAAGCTGGGCGATAAAAAGCGAATTAAGTATCACCAAAAAAAATGCAAGAAATACCTGCAAGAAATCAGATTGCTTAAGGGCATCGTAAACCAGATAATACAAAGGCATTGCACCGCAAGCCTGATGAAAATCTAAGACCCCTGGTGCCCTAAGACTACCCATCCAATAGACCAAGGCGATGAGCGGAATCAGAAGTGTACTAAATAGCGTATTACTTTTTAATATTCGTAATAGCATAGAAAAATATTTTTACAGGTCAAAGCCTAAGTCGGTTCGGTAATACTTATTCTTATACTTTATCGCAGCAGCATTTTTATAGGACAGCGCAAGTGCCTCATCCATATTTTTGCCCTTTGAACTTACCGCAATTACACGACCTCCATTGGTCACAACCGCGTCTCCAGAAAATGTAGTTCCTGAATGAAACAAGATACTGCCAGCAATACCATCTAAATTTGTGATCACATCGCCCTTTTCATAATCACCTGGGTATCCACCAGCCACAAGCATAACAGTTGCAGCGCTTGACGAGTCAATCTCTAGCGTGCGACTAGCCAAATTGCCTTCCCCGACACCTTCAAATAAGTCAACAAGATCAGAGTTAATTCGAAGTATGACAGCTTCTGTCTCTGGGTCACCCATTCGAACATTGTATTCAATAACAATCGGCTCATTGTTCACACGAATCAAACCAAAGAATATAAATCCTTTGTAATCAATCCCATCTTTCTGCAATCCATTGACTGTTGGAATGATGATTCGCTCCTCCACCATTTTCATAAATTCACCATCCGCAAATGGAACAGGAGAGATGGCGCCCATACCTCCTGTATTCAAACCAGTATCGCCTTCACCAATTCGCTTGTAATCTTTTGCAACGGGTAAGATCTTGTAGTCTTTGCCATCTGTCAATGCGAAAACAGAACACTCGATGCCTGAAAGAAACTCTTCAATCACAACAGTCGCACTCGCCTGACCAAACATCCCACCAAGCATTTCTCGAATTGATTGTTCTGCTTCGTTCAGATCATCGATAATCAACACACCTTTGCCAGCAGCTAAACCATCGGCTTTTAAAACATAAGGTGCTGTCAAAGAGCGTAAAAACTGAATCCCCTCCTCTAAGTTCGCCTGGGTAACAGACAAGTAAGCAGCGGTTGGAACAGAATGACGAAACATAAACTGTTTAGCAAAATCTTTGCTCCCTTCTAGAATAGCGCCCTCACTTTTAGGACCAATCACAAAAACATCTTTAAGCTTCTCGTCATTGGCAAAGAAATCATGAATGCCTTCAACAAGCGGAACCTCGGGTCCAACGACTACCATTTTAATTTGATGCTCCAAAACAAGATTACGCATCGACTGAAAATCAGTAACCGAGATTGGCACATTCGTTCCAAAATCGGCCGTTCCAGCATTTCCTGGAGCTATAAATAGTTTATTAATTCTCGGACTTTGACTAATCTTCCATGCAAAAGCATGCTCTCTGCCTCCCGAGCCAACAATAAGTATATTCATTGTAAAAAATTGAAAACAAATTCGTAATCATAAATCATTGGAATAAGTGCTTTTGACCATTTTAAGCAGATCAAAATACCTAAATATTTCATACTGCAAAATAAACAAAATTTCAGGCGATAATTCATTTTCGGTGCGGAATGTATATCTTCACACCATTAGAATACTGAAATAACACGAAAGGGAATGGATTCGAACTTAACAAGACGCGACTTTCTACAAAAGAGCCTTGCAGTAAGTGCAGGAATGGTTGCACTAGAGCCGATGTCTACATGGGCAAAAACAACCCATCAGGAGATGAAACTTGGCTTAGTCACCTATCAATGGGCCAAAGACTGGGATCTAAAAACACTAATCGCTAATTGCGAAAAAACTGGGATCTTAGGAGTAGAACTTCGCACAGAGCATGCACATAAGGTAGAAATCAATCTTAATTTAGAGCAAAGAAAAGATGTCAAAAAAATGTTTAAAGACAGTCCTGTAACTTGCTTAGGATATGGTTCTAATTTCGAATACCACAATCCAGATCCCATCAAACTAAGGTGGAATATTGATCAGACGAAAGAATATATAAAACTTTGCAAAGACATTGGAGCCTCAGGGATAAAGGTTAAACCGAACGGGATTCCCGATGGCGTTCCGAAAGAAAAAACCTTTGCTCAAATAGCCTCTTCACTTAATGAGGTAGGTAAATATGCGCAAGATTTTGGGCTAACAATCCGCGTTGAAGTGCATGGAAATAAATCGCAAGAACTCCCTAACATGAAAGCGATATTCGATCAAGTCAGCGAGAAGAATGTAAAGATGTGTTGGAATTGCAACGAACAGGATTTACTTGCGCCAGGGTTAGAAGCTAACTTTAATAGTGTGAAGAGATGGTTTGGAGATACGGTACATGTCCGCGAATTAAATATCGGAGACTACCCTTATGCGCAGTTATTCAAACTCTTTCATCAGATGCATTATGGAGGATGGATACTCATGGAAGCAAGAACTAATCCAACTGACAAAGTGGCTGCATTAAAAGAACAATTAGACATTTTCAATCAATTAGTGGCTCAAACAAAATAGCATATTCTATATTTTGAAATTCTTAAAACCAAGTAAAACAATTGAGCTAGAGCCTATCGGCGAAGTATTGATTTCCCGAAATCGACGCTCATTGAATTTTAGGATATCCATTAAACCAGATGGTAAAGTGCGACTTACAATCCCTTGGTTGGCTTCTTTTAGCAGCGGCGAGAACTTTCTAAAACAGCAGATTCAATGGATCACTGACACAAAAGCACGGTTAAGTCAAAGGCCCAAAGCCATACGATTAATTCAAGAAGGTCATCAGTTTAAGACTTCTAACTATACCTATCAAGTGCGCTCAGCGGCCGTATTAAAGCCCCGAATACGCTATGTTCGAATAGAAGGAACTCTCTATTTTGAATTCCCCAATACACAGAAAATAGAGTCAGCAGAGATTCAATTAAGCCTTAAGACATTAATTGAAAAAATGCTTCGAGCAGACGCCAAAAAATACCTACCAAAACGAATAGAAGAGTTAGCTCAAGAGTACGGGTACACGTATAATAAGATAACGATTAAGAATAATATATCGAACTGGGGAAGTTGCTCTACGCGACAAAACATTAATCTGAACCTTCATCTGATGCGCTTAAATAGCCGGCTAATTGATTATGTAATTGTCCACGAACTTGTGCATACGGTGATAAAAAACCATGGTCCTCAATTTAAAGCAACCATGCAAAATTACTTTCCAGATATCAAGGAGCTAGATGCTATATTGAAAAAAACCGGAACAGGGATAGGCTCAATTACGAAGATGTAAAAGACCTGCATGATCGGCTAGAACAGTCAATCCATAAGATAATAAGAAGGCAAAAACTGGGGCAATAAACCAGATCAGCCAAAGCCGTTTTACCACTTTATTGGAGAACGTCTCTTTCCAACCCTTTTTAGAAACACTTAAAGCTAGAATAGCAAAAGTATTTAGTTGTACCAACGAGGTTGGAATTCCACGACTAATAGAAGCAGCAAGAAGCAAGGTGGCAGTGATGACTGAGATTATAGATGCCTCAACTTTCCCAATTTCGGTTATTTCGGTGCCAGTCTTAACAATTAATTTCCTTCCAAAAATAGAGCTTCCGATACCAAATGATGGAGCAATAATTAAGGTCGCAAGGATCATGATTAAAATAAAATTATTGCTCGTAGGGTTAATATGAAGCTCGTTTGTAATCATAGAAGCAATAGGTCCAGAAGCATTTGCCACATTGTTTGACCCAATAGAAAAAGCAACGTAACAACTGGTAATAATCACAACCCATCGGAAAAAAGATTGTCGCTTAAAGGTCTGAAAATAGCCCGGATACCTTACGTCAAATCTCTTAATAGACACATTTGCAATCAAATACATGATTCCAAATGATATAATAGGGAGAATGATCCAAGCCGGAATAATCTCTGTAAATAGCTTCGTGGAATTCAGTTGACCTAAATAATGAGCAGGAGCTGCTAAAGCCAATACGGTAGATTGTGATGTTGACTGAGGAACTCCAAGTAAATTGGCAAATAAGAGAGATAGCCCGACAGAAAATAAGATGATCGTCGTTAAAACATAATTCAAACTCTCAGCAGGTATTATCCCCTTTCCTAGGGTTATTGCGGTATTCTTGCCAGCCAATAAAGCTCCAGCAAGGACACACAAGCCAAAGAGGCCTGGGATTAAATCCCTTCGTAATATTCCTGATCCGTAAGCAGTTGCAAAGGCCGGAGAGGTTCCACTTCCTCCCATATTAATAGCCAAAAACATGGCCACTAAAAAAGGCAAAAGCAATCCATTAAGCATTGGAGAAATCATAATTTTTCAAAATTATGATGCGAAGTTATACAATTATGATTAATGATCTTATAAATTTTTATATCCTTGAAAAATGATATACTTTGGTGCAGCAAAATGAAACACCGAAACAACAAAAGATTAGATTGTTTCATAATCTAAATCATTTCTCATTTAAATGAGAATAAAAAATAGAGCTTAACATGGTAGAGTGGGATAAATTAATTACCGATTGCAGACTTGGCCTCGAAGAGAGAAATTCTCCCAAAGATGACGACATTCGTTCTATCTTTCAGCGCGACTATGATCGAATCATCTTCTCTTCACCTTTTCGTCGACTTCAAGACAAAACGCAAGTATTCCCTTTACCAGGGAGTATATTTGTTCACAATAGACTCACCCATTCACTAGAAGTCGCTAGCGTAGGCCGCTCGCTCGGAAACCTTGTCGCTGCGACATTAAAAAAATCTCAAAATTCAAGCTTAGATCCGAAGATTAGTGAGATTGGCGCAATTGTTTCAGCTGCTTGCCTAGCTCATGATCTAGGAAATCCTCCCTTTGGACACTCGGGCGAATATGCTATTGCAGATTTCTTCAAAAGAGGAGGTGGATTAAAATATCAAAGCGACTTAACATCTGAACAATGGAGCGACTTCACGTGCTTCGAAGGGAATGCAAATGCATTTCGAGTGCTAAGTCATCAATTTGAAGGGAAAAGAGAGGGTGGATTTGCCCTCACCTATAGCACCTTAGCAAGCGTTGTGAAATATCCTTTTGAATCGGTTTTAGCAGGAGGAAAACCAAAGTTTGGATTTTTTCAAAGTGAGAAAGATCTCTTCAGTAAAATTGCAACCAAGTTAAATATGGTAAAACTATCAGACCATCCTCTACACTATATGAGACATCCATTGGTATATCTCGTTGAAGCAGCTGATGATATCTGCTACCAGATTATGGATATTGAAGATGCGCATAAGCTTAAGATCTTAACATACGCAGAGACAGAGGTCTTATTTATGAACTTCTTCCATCCAATAGATGATGCTGCAATCCTCGATAACATTGCAAAAAACCTCACCGTGGTGGGCGATGCCAACGAGCGAATAGCCTATTTCAGAGCGATGGTTATCGGCAAATTAACTCGAGAATGTGCTATTTTATTTAATGAGAAGCTAAAAGACTACAATAAAATAGAGCGTATCATTCCGCTGTTCGACTTACTCCCAGAGCCATCAAGAAGTGCCATGGAAAAAGTAAGAGCCATTTCATTGGTTCAGATCTACAACGACAAAGCAGTGGTAGAGATTGAAATTGCAGGTTATAAAATACTTGGTACATTACTTGAAGCCTTTATTACGGCAAGCGTGGAACCAGAAAGCTTCTTATCAAAAAAACTATTATCCTTAATCCCGTCTCAATATCAAAATGGGGATCAAACGATGTATGGTAAGATTCAAATGGTTGTAGATTTCGTCTCAGGGATGACCGATCTATATGCGCTAAACCTCTATCGCAAGATCACCGGAATGGAACTTCCAGGTATCGCATAATTATTTCGTAATGGGAAAGATACTATCGATTGTTTTAATTCTCTTGGGTTGTTTTTGCAATTCAATGAAGGGACAAAAAAGAGCTATTCCAGCTCATGAAATTTTTCAATATTCTACACTGAGTGCATTACTAGAAGGAGTTTATGATGGCGATCTTACCATTGGAGAATTGAGAAAACATGGAAACTTTGGCATGGGCACTTTTAATGCTCTCAATGGGGAAATGATACTTCTTGATGGGAAATGTTATCAAGCGACTTCCGATGGAAAAATTCTTTCCGTACCTGACAGCACGCTTACTCCTTTTGCTGTCGCACTCAACTTTTCTCCGGATACAATTATTAAGTTAAACCGCCGACTCTCCATGGCAGAACTCGACAAATACCTTGATCAACTCATCACCAAGCCAAATCTAATATCTGTCTATCGCATAAGGGGAAGCTTCGACTCTATTTCAATCCGCAGCGTGCCAAAACAGTCCAAGCCTTACAAACGGCTAATTGAGGCCTATAAGCAACAAGGGGTTTTTAACTTGACTAAATTAAACGGAACATTGATAGGATTTAAATTCCCTTCGTATTTAAAGGAAGTAAACCTAGACAATTACCATTTTCACTTTCTTTCCAACGATAAAACCAAAGGTGGTCATATCTTAAATTGCACCATTTCCTTCGGCGAGATTGAAATTAAAACGGTACAAAGCTATGAACTACACCTTCCTGACAATGCTGAGTTTAATGGGATAAAACTAGAGAACAAAAAGAAAGAGCTTCAACTTATTGAAGGGTCACGGAAATAGTCAATTCGCGTAATTGATCTTATTTAACCCAGTTAATCTTAACCGATTTTAGATCTCTCGAGTTGCCACCCACCATTATCTCAAAATCACCCGGCTCCCAATCGTACTTAAGATCCGAATTATAAAATTTAAGATCGGCTACAGATAGTTTAAAGCTTACCTCCTTGGTCTCTCCCGCTTTAAGAGCGATCTTCTGAAATCCTTTTAGTTCCTTCACCGGCCTAGTGACGCTTGCTGCCAAATCGTGCAAGTATAATTGCACCGTCTCATCACCATCGAACTGTCCGGCATTTGTAACCGCGATTGAAGCTGATATAATTTGATTGCCTTTGGCAGTTGTCGCACTAAGTTTCAAATCACCATAGGAGAAAAGGCTATACCCTAATCCGTAACCGAAAGGATAAAGTGGTTCATTTGACACATCAAGGAAGTTGGAATGGAATTTCTCAAACCAACCTTTTACCAATGGTCTACCAGTGTTCTTATGGTTATAGTAAAGCGGTATCTGGCCAATATTCTGAGGGAAGGTCATGGTTAGTTTTCCAGAAGGGTTGACTTTTCCGAATAATACATCGGCAATGGCATTCCCAGCTTCTGAGCCTAAAAACCAAGACTCCACGATGGCTGTCGCATTCGCATTTTCCCAAGATAGAGCAAGAGGTCTGCCATTAAACAGAACCACTACCACCGGTTTTCCAGTAGCTAGCAAGGCTTTAAGCAGTTCCTTTTGGTTTTCGGGAAGATTAATATCCGAACGACTTGCACATTCACCGCTCATCTCAGCTGCTTCACCTAATGCGGCAATAACAACATCTGATTTTTTGGCTATCTCTACAGCCTCAGCAACCATTTCTGACTGAGTACGATTATCGTAATAAGTAGGCTTTCCAAAAATGCTAATACGGGAGTTTAAGGCTGTATCATTAACCACATTAGTTCCCTTAGCCATAAGAATTGTGGCTGAAGTTCCTACTGCCTCACGCATTCCAGTAAGCAACGAAACCGACTTTGGGTAGTCAGCTGCCACACTCCAAGTACCTGTCATATTTTCCTTATTATCGGCTAATGGACCCACTAAGGCAATTGTCCCGCGCCTCTTTAAAGGCAAAATCTGATTGCTATTTTTTAATAAAACAATAGACTGAGTGGCTGTATTCCTAGCTGCCATTCTATTTTCAGTCGTAAACAACTCATTCTTTGCACGCTCTTCATCGCAATAGCGATATGGATCATCAAAAAGTCCAAGTTTATATTTCGCTTCTAAAACTCGACGGCAAGCCATATCAATTTGACTTTGAGTAACCAACCCTTCTTTGAGCGATTTCTTTAGGGTAGTTAAAAATCCTTCTCCCACCATGTCCATATCCACACCAGCCTGTAAAGCTAATTTAGAGACCTGTTGTAAATCACCTAAACCATGTTCCGACATCTCTGGGATCGCCGTATAATCGGTCACAATAAAACCACCAAAGCCCCATTGCTTACGTAAGACATCGGTCATCAACCATTTGTTGCCAGAAGCAGGAATTCCGTCAACCTCATTAAAAGAGGTCATTACACTTCCGGCACCAGCTTCAACTGCGGCCTTATAGGGTGCAAAATATTCGTTATACATCCGCAATCGACTCATGTCGGTTGTATTGTATTCACGACCCGCCTCGACAGCACCATACAGAGCAAAATGTTTAACACATGCCATGATCGTATTATTTTCCTTCAGATCATCGCCCTGATAACCATTAATCATGGCCTTTGCGATTAGGCTACCTAAGTATGGGTCCTCGCCCGATCCTTCCGACACTCGACCCCATCGAGGATCACGCGAAATATCTACCATCGGCGAAAACGTCCAGCATTGACCATCGGCACTCGCCTCTTGCGCGGCAATTCGAGCCGATTGTTCTATAAGTTTAAGATCCCAACTGCACGACAAGCCCAAAGGAATTGGGAACATCGTCTGATAGCCATGAATTACGTCAAGACCGAACATTAAAGGGATTTTAAGACGATTCTCTTCAACAGCTAACTTTTGAATAGCGTGAATCTTTGCTGCTGTTTTAATGTTTAAAATTCCTCCAACCCGACCTTGACGGATAAATTTTGCTGTTTCTGAACTGTTGGCCTGTCCTGTTACCACATCTGCGGCGACAGGCAAATGCAACTGCCCGATTTTCTCATCCAAGGTCATCTTACCCATCAACGTGCGGACAAACTGATCCATCTTCAGATCTGCTTTCGGCTGAGCCGTCATAGAGATAGAGAATGCTACCGCGACACTTAGAAATAGAGCTTTAAGTTTATTCATCTTGTAATTTGTTATGCGAATTATGATCTAAATAGGCAACTAAATTTCGTCTGGAGAAAAAAGACGACTAAGAAGCTCTGTATCATTAAGCTCCTTCAGCAAGGATTCAATGGTATGCCTTGGCACATCAAAAATATCTAAGACAAGAAGCCCATCAATGCAATCGTTGAATTTAGGATCGACATTGAAAGCGATGATCTTAGCATTTAAACCCAGATATTTTTTTAGCAGAACGGGCAATCCACTGTTGTACTGATCGATATCCCCAATAAATTTATCAAGCGTATGTAGGTCTGGAGTCATAGTCTCCAAGGCAGTATTGAGATGTGGATCGTCGGTTGTGACCTTAAATTTATTGCGTGGCTTGACTAAAGATGCTCTTTTATAATCAAAGAAATTAGCCATTATATATCTAATAATTAATTCTTTAGATATTTCAGAATAGGTATTACTAATACTTACTGGTCCAATTAAATAGCGGTACTCAGGATTTTTAAGCAAGAAATATAAGATCCCTTTCCATAACAAGAATAGTGGCAATGGTTTTCGTTGATATTCTTTTACGATAAAAGAGCGGCCTAACTCAAGCGACTGGTCTAAGGTTTGGCCAAACCCACTCTTCATCTTAAAGAGGCTCTGGATATAAAATCCTTTAGAACCAAACTGAGCATTTATCTCACGACCTTTACCTATTCGGTAACCGCCAACAATTTTTTGCTCTTCATCATCCCAGATAATAAGTTGATCATAATACAAATCAAATTCATCGATATCTGTCGATTGATTAGTCCCCTCGCCAACTTCACGAAATGTGATCTCACGCAGGCGACCTAGCTCATTCATAATTGAAGGGATATTCTTAGATGGGGCGCAAAAAACAGTATAATTCTTTATGGTAAAAAGAAGATGGTCAACTCGTAGTTGTTCTATTTCAAGGCATACATCAAACGCAGATGTCTCCTCTACAATTGGCTGAGGGACTGGATGACCTTTCAACGAATAATTAAAGAAGTGTTTGATATCCATACCAGAATCCAAGCAGTAGGTTTTTGAACGTAAATAACGGCCAAGTTGATGAATATCTGTAAATCGAGCTTGATCCTTCACCGAAATTGGGTTTCCAATCCGAACCTTTATCGTCTTACCTTGCTTGTTCATCACCTCTGAGGCAAGTTTTGCCGTTCGCAAAGCAGGATGTATCCGACCTAGGAGATGAAAGAGTTTACTATTACTGCCATGAAAGTAGATTGGAACAATGGGAACATTCGCTTTTTTAATAAATCGCAAAGCAGAGTTTAGCCATTCACGATCGGTAATAACAGAGGAAGCATAAGTGGTAGAGACTTCCCCTGCTGGGAAGAAGCTAAGTACGCCTCCACTGTTAAGATGGTCTATGGCTGTTTTTAGTCCTCCAACGCTTGAAGCAGCATTTGGAATATTTTCAAATGGATTAACGGCTAAAAAGTAGTCGGCAATAGGTTCAACCTTCTTCAGCAAAAAGTTGGCAATAACCTTATGGTCGGGGCGGACCATTGACAACAATTTAATCAGGAGAATTCCATCAATGCCACCATAGGGATGATTTGAAACAGTTATAAAAGGGCCATCCAGGGGAAGTTTTTTTAAATCATTTTCATCTAAATCCAGTGAAATATCGAGATATTCCAAGATTCCATCAATGGAATCAATCCCTTTTTTATCACTAATGTTATCGTATAAATCATTAATCTGGTTAAACTGCAACAGACGCATCAATAATTTGGCAAAATATTCACCGCCTAAATAATGCATTAATGGATTGATCTTCAGCAGATCTTGTGGTTTAACAAGCTTCATCTAATTCAAAATATAATAGAGCTTAAAAATAGAAATTTGACATCAATTAATGGCATGTTTTTTCATTTGAACCAACGACTATTGAACACTAAGGTAAGTAATTTGTTAACTATAGATTACAGAAGCCTAATTAATTGATGTATTTTTGCAGATTATGATACAGACGGAGAGAAAATCGATAAGCAGGTGGCTTCCTACCACAACGAAAGAAATTGAGGCATTAGGTTGGGATCAGCCTGATGTAATTTTATTTTCAGGTGATGCCTATGTAGACCACCCATCCTTTGGAGCAGCCGTTATAGGTCGTATCTTAGAACGTGAAGGTCTGAAAGTTGCCATTGTTCCGCAGCCAAACTGGCAAGATGACTTGCGTGACTTCAAGAAGCTTGGTAAGCCTCGTCTGTTTTTTGCAATAACCGCAGGCTGCATGGACTCCATGGTGAATCATTATACCGCCAACAAACGGAGAAGATCGAATGATGCCTATACACCCGATGGTCGAGCAGGCGCACGTCCTGACTATGCAACGGTGGTCTATTCAAACATTCTCAAAAAAATATATCCGGATATCCCAGTAGTAATTGGTGGCATTGAAGCCTCATTACGACGTGTCACGCATTACGATTACTGGTCCGACCAACTTAAACCTTCTATATTAGTTGACACCAAAGCCGATCTTCTTATTTATGGAATGGGCGAGAAATCAATTGTCGACTTTGTTAAGAAGGTAAAAGAGGGAACTCCTTTCAATGAGATTACCGATGTGCCTCAAACAGCATTTCTTGTTGACAAGTCAGCCACCTATACCACAAATAAAGAGTGGGAAGAGCTCGAGTTAAACTCGCACGAAGCTTGTTTAAAAGAGAAGATTAACTACGCTAAGAATTTCAAACATATTGAGGAAGAGTCGAATAAAATGGCTTCTCGTAAACTTGTGCAGAGTTACAAAGACAAACAAGTTATTATCAACCCATCTTACCCTCTTTTAACGACAGACGAGCTAGATAGCTATTACACGCTTCCATTTACCCGACTGCCACATCCTCGTTATAACAACAAAGGGGCCATACCTGCTTATGATATGATTCGTCATTCGGTGAACACGCATCGCGGTTGTTTTGGCGGATGCACGTTTTGCACGATTTCAGCACATCAGGGTAAATTTATTGCATCTAGATCAGAAGAATCAGTCTTGCAAGAGGTTAAAGAGGTAACGCAAATGGCCGATTTTAAAGGCTATATTTCTGATATTGGCGGACCGTCGGCGAATATGTATAAGATGGAAGGAAAGCACCTCGAAATGTGCCAAGCGTGCCGTCGTCCTTCCTGTATCTTCCCCGACGTATGTAGTAACTTAGACACAGATCATCGCGGTATGACCTCGCTCTACCGAAGAGTTTCTGCAGTGCCTGGAGTAAAAAAAGCCTTTGTCAGCAGCGGAATTCGCTACGACATCATTTTCCACAAGACTAAAGATGAAAAAGTAAACAAGGGGAATGAAGAATATTTAGAGAATGTGATTGTGAATCATGTGCCAGGTCGTTTAAAAGTTGCTCCCGAACATACGGCTGACAAGATTCTTGACATCATGCGAAAACCTTCGTTTAGCATCTTCTTTAAGTTGAAAAAATTCTTTGATAAGGTGAATGCGGCCAATGGACTAAGACAACAGCTAATCCCATACTTTATCTCAAGTCATCCAGGAAGTACAAATGCAGAGATGGCAGAACTAGCTGCCGAGACAAAAGGTTTAGACTTTAAGCTTGAGCAAGTGCAGGACTTTACCCCTACTCCAATGACCTTAGCAACGGTGATCTATTATTCGGGTTATCATCCTTATACCTTGGAGAAAATAAGTACCGCCAGGGATGCGAATAAAAAGCTTACCCAACGAAAATTCTTCTTTTGGTATAAACCAGAAAACAGAAGAGAGCTTATTGGGGAGTTACGTAAGATGAACCGTCCCGATCTTGAGCAGAAGTTGTTTGGGAATAAATAGCGACCTTACATTTCGGCCTCTAAATCGAGCAGCTGGGCTGAGATAATTGAGTTTTTGTTCTTCTTAAGAATCGTAAAGGCATAATTATCGAAACTTACTTTCTCATTCATATTTGGAATTCGTCCCAGTTTATGTATAAGGTATCCAGCGACTGTTTCGTAATCTTCGTGCGTGGTAAGTGGATGAGGCAGTTGTTCATTCACATCATCCAGTGATGCAGAAGCTAGAACAACATAATTTTTATCCCCTTTTTTCTCTACAAATGGCGTCTCATTGTCATATTCATCTTGGATCTCGCCTACAAGCTCTTCTAAGATATCTTCCATTGTAACAATCCCTTGCGTGCCGCCATACTCATCTAAAACAATTGCAATCTGCTGATGTTTTGATTGAAACTCCTTTAGCAGATCAGCAATATATTTTGTCTCTGGAACCATCAATATGCTCCTCATGATTGAAGAGATTTTTATCTCCTCATTTTTATGAAGTAAGATCAGAATATCTTTCAAGTAAACAACGCCAACAATATTATCCAGCGAATCGGCATAACAAGGGATTCGCGAATAGTTCTCTTCAATAAGCCGATCGACCATTGAGATCTGAAAGTCCTCGACGTCAATAGCCATAACCTGAGTACGAGGAATCATAATCTGCTTGGTGATTCGCTCCGAAAATTCGAGTGCGTTTTTTATAATATCATAATCTGCTTGTTCAATCTCACCACTCTCTTTTCCTTGCTGAACAAGGTATTTTAACTCATCACTACTGTGAACCTCTTGTCCATGAACATTTGATATTCCGACCGCCTTTAAAAGCAAGTTAGCTGTTCCATTTAGCAAATAAATAAATGGGCGGAAGATAAAATAGAAAAATTGTAAGGGTAGCGCTATAATCATAACGGTGCGCTGTGAACGCTGAATCGCGATAGATTTTGGGGCAAGCTCACCGAATACGATGTGAAGGATCGTAATAATTAAAAAGGCAATTGGCAAGGCGACTTTATGGGTTACCTCAGGGTCTAATTCAACCCCTAGGGCTGACATCACTCCAATGATTAATTTAGAGACCACAGGCTCTCCGATCCAGCCCAGACCCAGACTAGCCAATGTTATTCCTAGTTGGGTTGCGGCAAGGTATTTATCAAGTTTAGAAACAATATTTTTAGCTACTTGAGCAAAATGGTTTCCATCTTGTGCTTTTAGTTCCAACTGAGAAGCCCGCACTTTTACAATTGCAAACTCAGCTGCGACGAAAAATCCATTTAAGAAAACCAATAAAAACGTGATAAGTATGTCTACTAACATCCAGAATTAATTAAACTCAACGACAAAGATATACAATTTGAGGCTCACTATGGTTTATGATTTTCAAGTTCCCCTAGGTGTAGGTCTAAGGCACGCACTGAAATCTGAATCTCAAGGATTGAGACACCTAAAGATGCGATCAACAGCAGCAAGGCAATGCCAAACATCCAGACGGCCAAACACTGACTGCCAATAAAGATCAAAAACATCGTTAAGACACAAAGAAATAAGCTGGAAACCCCCAGTATTTGCATATACTTAGTTAAATATAGCCGTTTACGCAGATTTGCTATCTGACCCAACAAAACATCGTTCTCTTTTTCGCTTAATTTCTCATGGAGAGACCGAATCAAACTAGCATAACTGATAAAACGATTCGAATAGGCTAACAGGATTAACGAGATAGCAGAAAAAAGAAGCGCTGGTGTAGTTAGGGTGATCTCTTCGTGCATCATAAACTTAGTTCAAAGGTTAAACATCGCAAATCAAAACTGATTTGCGCAACGAGTCTAATTTATCAACTTGAGTTGGAACAAATTCTTGTCCAACAAAACCTTTGTAACCAACCTCAAGTAAAGCTCTCATGATCGCAGGATAATGAAGCTCTTGCGTATCATCAAGTTCATGACGGCCAGGAACGCCCCCTGTATGAACATGCCCGATATATTTGCTGTTTTTCCGAATGGTATCGACAATATTACCCTCCATGATTTGCATATGGTAGATGTCGTAAAGCAGCTTAAGACGCTCGGAACCCACCATCTCGCATAAAGCGACACCCCAAGCTGTTTTGTCGCACTGGTAGTCAGCATGACCATAACTATTTAATAACTCTATGATGATGGTAACACCATGTTTCTCAGCTAAAGGCATCAATTTGCGAAGACCGATTGCACAGTTCACCATTCCAACATTGTCATCCTGCCCTTCACGGTTACCAGAGAAACAAATTAAGTTTGGTATTCCCGCTTCTGCCGCAATTGGGATCATCCTTTCAAAGTCTGCAATTAGTTTTTCATGATTTGAAATCCGATTAAATCCCTTTGGTATTCCGTAGTCAGTGGCATAACCCACGGCACATTTAAGTCCGTATTTTTTAACGGTAGCCCAATCTTTTTCCCAAAGAAGTTCAACAGACTCAAGGCCCATTTCAGCACAAGCTTTGGCAAAATCGTCTAGCGGAATATTGCCATAGCACCACTGGCTAACAGAGTGATGAATATTTCCTTTCAGCTTTAGAGATCCAGATGCCGCGAATGCATTTGAGGCAGGCATACCAGCTGCTACTGCTGCTGCAACACCGGCAGCGCTTCCAATCATTTGACGTCGATTCATATCCAAGGTTTTTAAAAATCAAGTTCGTGGATACGAAGCTACAAAAATAAATTAGAATCTCACCAGGAGAGCACCTGCCGAATAACCACCACCAAAAACTGTAATTCCGACCAACGAATCAGCTGGTATATTTTTTAAATTTTGGGATAAGCAAATGCCTGTGCTGGCACAACCGGTATTCCCCAACTGCTCAATATTAGTAAGGACTTTTTGAGGTTGTATATCGAACTGCTTTATTAAATTAGCAATTATTCGATGATTTGCTTGGTGAGGAATAATAAAGTCAAGGTCTGCAATGGCAAGGTTGCAATCCTCAAGTGTTTTTTCCAAGGCGATACGCATGTAATTGCAGGCATGCATAAAAACATCGCGTCCATCAGGCATCACCAGTCCACCTTCGGCAGGGCGCAAATAGACTGCTTCCGTCCCTTTCCCAATATGCGCTAGCCCTCTGGTGTAAATGTTCAATATCTCGCCAGGCTTATTACCCATTGGCTCATCGGAGATAAAAAGTGCTGTTGCACCATCACCCCATAGATGGCCGCTCTTCTCACAGGTGTTGTCACTGTACATGGTATTGTGTTCTGATGCGATAACCAAGGCGCGTGATGCCTTTCCTAACGCAAAATAGCCTTCCACAATCTCTAAAGCATTAACAAGTGACGAGCAGGCAGAAGAGATATACACAACTTGAGCTTCTGGTATTGAGAACTCACGCTGTATCACATGCCCTATCGTAGCAACCGTGTCATAAGGTGTATAAGAAGCACCAATGATGAGATCAACGTCTTTAATGTCAAAAGGGAGCGTTTTCAATGCCTTTGTAACAGCCTCAACAGCCATCGTATTGGCATTTTCGCCACTATCAACTTTTGATCTAGTACGAATACCTGTACGTTCAAAGATCCATTCATCTTCTAGACCATTTAGATCTTTAAAGCTATCATTGTGTATACGTTGGTCAGGCAGATAATGCGAGACCGTATTAATAAACATACGCATAAGAAAAATTTCTGGGTAAGATTAATTGGTGGCTTTAATTCCGCGGAGTAAAATCTGTTGCCAAAGCGCTAAGGTCTCCAGGCTAGGTTTTCCGAAATTGTCGAGAATAAAATCGGTCTCGAGCCCTTTTAGTGTTATTAATGCAAGGTTAGCAGCAACCTGAAAATCTGAAACTTTAAAAAGCCCAGCTTGAGTTCCTTCTTGAAAAATCAAAGCAAGACAAGCCTTTTCATGGACATCTATAACCTGTCTGAAATGTTCAATTTTCTCACTCCTATTGAGAAACTCCATACGCAATAAACGATCTTTACGAATCAAATTCTTGATCGCCTTCATATGGGCTAACATAAATTTCGAAATCTTCTTTTCAGGGGAGATCTTCAGGCTTATCACATCGGAAAAAGACTGAATGATAAAGTCTACCTCGTTTTTAATCACCTCATGATAGAGCTCTTCTCGTGATTTAAAATAGGCGTAAATGGTACGACGACCAAGTCCAGAAGCTTTCGCAACATCTTCCATGGTCGTATTTGTAGGGCCTTGATGGGCATAAACCAATCTAGCGACACTTAATATAGCATGACGTGTAGAATCTCTCACAATTAAATTTTTTGCACAAAATGTAGATAATTGTGCAAAATTAATTGTTTTTCAATAGGCGGTTTAAATTTTATAGATTCTTAACTTTTAAATTCCACCTATATTATTCCACCACAACTTCTCTTTCCACTCTTTTGTAATCCCTTCATTGAGGTGAATATCTGACATCGAGAATTTCACAAGTGAGAGATCTTCTTCTGAAGCTTCGGCATAACCCGACTGTGTTTCATGAACTCGTACCGCCTGAAGACGAACGTTCTTCTCTCCATTTACAAACTCAATTGCACCAACAAGTTTCTGTATGACAAAGAAAAATAATAACGCATACCCTTCAGCAGATGGAGAGACGGGAATCTCAGCCACGCGAGCATTGATTTTATAGATAGACGCCTTAACCTCTTGATCTTCTTTATTCCATAGCGAGAACGCATGATCAAAACTTTGAATAAAATCTCTAACTGAACCGAACAACACGAAATCCATGACCATAAAACCATGATCCAAATGATCAGACTTCAAGAAAACCTCAACCTCATACGAATGTCCATGGATATTTTCGCGGCAACGTTGCGAGGTGCAATTGCGAACAATATGGGCTCCTTCGAATCGGAATTTTTTTCTGATAATCATTGAGTACGATTTTTATTGAGGCGGTAAAATTAGAAAAGAAAGGGATTAATCAACTTCAGGAACTAACCGATTCTTCACCATTCGGTTATTAAACTGCTGCACTACCGCTTTAAATAGTTCTTGTTCTTTGGAGAAATCAGAACGACCCAATAGGTTTTGTAGCAAATAAGGATCTTCCTTCCTATTGTAAATGGCAGTCAATTTATTCTCATTAAAATAAAGGGCAAGGTCCCCAGTTAATAGCTGGTATGAATCTTCTAAGTAGTTAATGACAAATCGTTTATCTAAAGGATCTAGGAGGTTATTACCAAATGCGACATAAGGTTTATTATAATTAAGATAGCCCAAGATGGTAGGCATAATATCAATTTGCTGAGCGAGGGAGTTATCCTTCCCCACCAAGCTTCCATCGCCTTTAAAAAACAACAATGGTGCCGCAAAATAGTTAACCGAAGTTTTATATTCTTTAAAATCGGACTCCGAGCAATGATCGGAGGTGATCACAAAAAGGGTGTTTTTAAACCAAGGCATCAGTGAAGCTTTGGCGAAAAACTCTTTCAATGCATGATCGGTATATCGTATACACTTCTGCAATGGGATATGCTCTTCGGGAAATTTAGACTTATATTGCTCTGGAACTTTAAACGGATGGTGAGATGAGACTGAAAAAATGGTTGTAAAAAAGGGCTGTTTCATCTGATTCATCTCCTTCGCAAAGAATTGGAAAAAAGGCTCATCCCAAATGCCCCAGACTCCATCAAAGCCATTGTCGTCAGCATATTCATCTTTGCCGTAATATTTCTGAAATCCTGCTATTTTAGCAAAAGCATCAAAGCCCATAGACCCATTTGGGGCACCATGAAAGAATGCACTCTGATAACCTTGTGCAGAAAGTATGCTTGCCAAGCTGTTAATCTTATTGCCAGATCGTTCTGAGATCACATAAGGGACCACCAACGCCGGAATACTAGCTGTTACAGATGGGATAGCATCAATTGATTTCCGACCATTGGCAAAAGCATTAGTAAAGACCAAGCTTTTAGTCATTAGCGAATCAATAAAAGGGGTATATCCCTTATATTGACCCTTATTAAGATCCTTATTTAAGCTCCCAACAAATTCTCGACTAAAGCTCTCTAAGATGATCACAACAACATTATCATGTTTTAGATCACCTGTTGGATTTGGAACTCGAAATGGGGTGTAAATGCGATTTAATTCATCTTCCGATTTAAAATAATTTCTAGTCTCAAAAGCCTTCTTGCCAAAAGTTCTAATAATACAGAATGGGGTATTTTGAACCAACGACATCTCCTCCGTAGAATTCACATATTTCCCTGCATTATTCATACTAATAGGCCGGGTACTGGGCATATATCCTCCGCGCATGCCAACTACACTTAAGACTGAGACCACAATCAAGGCAAAGGTAGATATGAGTCGATAACGAATACTTTTAGGATAAAAAACAGGTTTCGGCTCCAATAGGCTATACATCCACTTAAGTAGCCACAGCGTGACCAACCAAATAAAGGCAATATACCAGAAGTCATAAAAAAAGCGCATGATCAGCTTATAATTACCTGCATCATTACTTACGATCGCAAAAGCACTTGCCGTAGTTCTTTTAAGGATAAAAGGATAATAGATTATGTCGATGTAATTAAATGCTAGGCCGATGCCGTTAATGGTCATAAACACCCATTTAATTAGCCGTTGGTAGAACGCTGAAAACTTAAAAGAGAAAGGGAAAAGGAAAAGTAAAAAATACAAGGCGTTCAGATACAAAACAGCACTTGTGTCGAACATAAATCCGCCTCGCATAATTCGAAGGAAAGAGGAGAAGTCAACATGTCCGAAAAGAGAACGATTAAAACAGAAAAAGAGAATTCGACCGATTGAATAGAGCAGCATCACGATCGCAAATCGGTAGATTAATACCAGATATTCACTAGTTAATCGTTTTGATTTTATGAAATTTAAAAAGTTCATCCTCTGATTGTCGGCCATTTGAATATTCGCTTAGCGCCTGCATTTAGTTGAAAACATTCAATAAAGTTAGCAAAATTAATGAAATCAATTTTCTTCAACTGAATATTCAAGAGAATTAATCTTCTAAATTAGGGTTATGAGCAAAAAAAAAGCCCTATTTCTAGGGCGTTTTTACACTTTAAAATTCTTGTTGACTAGTTCAGACGAGCTTCAATTGTAATAACTAGTTTGGCTAACTCCGGCGGAAGTGTTGATCCAAAATTTGCATATTGTTCTCTAACTAGATCTAGCTCATGTTTCCATTGATCATGATCAACAGTTAGAAGCTCAGCCATATTCGCTGCAAATCCATTCAACCCTGTTATATTAATCGAACCTAATTTTGGAACATAACCGATTGGTGTTTCATCAGCATCTGCTTTACCCTCAACGCGCTCAAAAATCCATTGTAGAACGCGTATATTATCACCATATCCTGGCCATAAGAATTTTCCTTCAGCGCTCTTCCGGAACCAGTTTACATTAAAGATTTTTGGCAATTTGGATTGATCTGGAGCTGAGGCACCAATATTCACCCAATGGGCGAAATAATCTCCCATATTATATCCACAGAAGGGTAACATTGCAAATGGATCACGTCGAACACCGGCCTTTAATCCGATAGCTGCTGCCGTAACTTCTGAACCAACGATAGATCCCATAAATACGCCATGATTCCAATCAAACGATTGGTAAACCAAAGGGACAGTGCTTGGACGACGTCCTCCAAAGAGGATTGCTGAGATTGGAACTCCTACCGGATTTTCCCAGTCTTTATCTATTGAAGGGCATTGTGATGCAGG
>Ga0209829_10001237_pt1 | contig 21278 bp, 24 predicted proteins | sample C_140205_EF_Meta_FD_187311 | JGI IMG/M metagenome (GOLD analysis project Ga0209829, IMG submission 187311) | Freshwater microbial communities from Lake Croche, Canada to study carbon cycling - C_140205_EF_MetaG (SPAdes) (version 2) | ecosystem: Environmental > Aquatic > Freshwater > Lake...
GTCGCTGCTTGCCTTGCTCGGATTAATTCTTGCTATTCCCTCGTGCCAACTCGCCCTGTCAGAGGCGAGAGGGAAGGCGTTACTTCCAATGCTCCAGGCGGCCGGTCGAACTCAATTAGCTGTTGGGGTCGTGTTGGCAGTGGGACTCGCACTTCCGTGAAGCGCGTCGAGCCAGTGCTCGATCACACTGACGCAGGGCTCAGGAGCTTCGAGATGACACGCGTGGCCGACCCCAGGGGCGATGGCCAGCGTCGAAATGGAAAGCTCATCATGCATGCCGTGCGCAATGGAGACGAACTTCGGATCGAGTTCTCCAACCAGCAACAGGGTCGGCACGTCAATGAGATCGAGAAACCCCCATGCACTTTGCTGAGTTCCGGTGCCCATCTTTCGCAGGCTCATCGCCAAACCGCGTGCGCTATTCTTCATCCGGCTCGCTCGATCCTGAGCGTCGTCGCTCAAGCCAGCGAAGAGGGGCTGGGCCAACCACCGATCAAGAAAGCCACCGACATCCTCGGTCTCTTCAAGCTCAGAAGCGAGCGCTTCGTCGCCAACGCGGCGCTGTTCGCGCGCTTCGTCATCGAGTATGCCTGGGGTTCCTCCGATGAGAATCAGTTCTCGCAGGCCTCGGGGCTGCATCATCGCCGCGGTCATTGCCACTCTGGCTCCCATGGAGTAGCCCAAGAGAACAAAGGGTTCTTCGCCGACAGTATCCAAGAGATCATGGGCCGCTCCGACAACGTCAGCCTCGATATCGCTCGAGCCACCGTGGCCAGGCAGATCAACGGCCACAATGGTGTGATGCGAACCAAGGGCTCGACCAAACGCTCCCCAGGACGACGAGGTCTGGGTGAAGCCATGACAGATCACCAGACGAGGGCCCGAACCCCACGAAGTCGTCGCCAGTTTGGTCATTGCCCATGAGCGTAGCGAGTTCTGAGATCCAGGCAACGTTTTGTGCGACCTTCGTTGATGAACTGCTTCTTGGAGGCGTCACCGACGTGGTTCTCTGTCCGGGGTCTCGCTCGACACCGCTTGCGCTTGCCTGCCTGAAAAGTTCTTTGACGACACACGTACGCCTTGATGAGCGATCTGCGGCGTTCTTCGCCCTTGGTCTCTCTCGCTCGAGTGGGCGACCCACATTGGTGGTTGTAACGTCAGGGACCGCTGCGGCAGAACTCCATGCGGGAGTTCTTGAAGCGAATCTCGATCGCGTCCCTTTAATTATTGCCACCGCGGATCGACCACCTGAGTTACAGCAGATTGGCGCGCCACAGACCGTGAACCAAGCGCACCTCTATGGCGATGCCGTTCGCTTTACGAGTCTTCCTGGTCCCTGCCACGCATGGCCCACCGAGCAATGGCGATCGTTCTCGAGTCGCTTAGTCCTCGAGGCGAATGGCGTTGCGGGGCTCCCTGGACCGGTACACGTCAATCTTCCCTTCATTGAACCGCTCGTCACCGCACCCGGCGAGTTGCCCCCTCGACGCAGCGGCAACCAGCCGTGGTCCAAGATTGCAGTCTCGCCTTCTTCGTCGCTGGAGATGGGGAGAGAAGTTCTGGCGCTGTTCGAAGGACGTCGAGGAGTCTTTCTTGTCGGGGATGGTGGGGGATCGCTCGAACCGATTCGATCAACGGCGCAGCATCTCGCCTGGCCCGTCCTCGCAGATGCTCGATCACGATGTCGAAGCGAAGATCCGGTCATGGTGACAAGTGCCGACGGCATTCTTCGAAATCAGGCGGTCGCGGTCGCACTGGCCCCAGAAGTGGTCGTGCTCCTTGGCGCCCCGCCAGCATCCAAAGTCATCACCGAGTGGATCACTGCGCTGGCTGGCCAGGGAGTTGAGATCGTGGTGATTGGGAGAGATGGACCCTCTCGTCATCCAACATCGAGCCCTGCGACATTTCTGCTCTCTTCTCCTGATGAGGCGCTTGGCGTCATCGCCACAGTTGGGTCTCCCGCACCTCAAGAGTGGCTAGATTCGTGGACCAACGCTGAGCACGCCGCCAAGCGAGGGATCGAAACAGTTCTCTCGAGAGATGAACTCAGCGAGCCCGGGGTCGCCAGAGTGTTGTGTCAAGAACTTCCCGACGACTCCACGCTCGTGGTCTCTTCTTCGATGCCAATTAGAGACGTTGAATGGTTTGGAGGACGCCGCCCCAGAGCGCAGCGGCTCTTGGCCAATAGGGGAGCCAACGGAATTGACGGCGTGGTCTCGACAGCCATGGGCGTGGCGTCCTCTCGAAGTGGACCAGTCGTGGCCTTGGTAGGGGACCTCGCCTTTCTCCACGACGTCTCGGCACTGGTCGACGGCGTAGGAGAGAACGCCTCCCTTGTCATCGTTGTCCTCGATAACGATGGGGGAGGGATCTTCTCGTTTTTGCCCCAACGCGGCACGCTGCAAGAGCATGACTTCGAGACACTCTTTGGTACGCCTCGGAGCGTCTCGCCCGGCGAGGTGGCCCGGGGCTTTGGCATCGAGGTCACCGTCCCGAGCTCGCTCGACGAGTTGCGCAGCGCGCTTGGCTCCCTGGTGGGTCGACAAGGACTCCATGTGGTCCACTGCGTGGTGCCTTCTCGGGATGCAAACGTCGCCCTCCACGCTGAGATCCATGCAGCGATTGAGAAGAACGTGGCTGAGAGTCTGGGTCTCGGCTAACGAGCGCCGTGCGTGTCGTGAGCCAGAAGGCGCCAGGATCAAGAGTCATTTCGGCCCACACCACGGCTTTGTTGTGAGAGTGGGCGTGGACAATTCGCCAGAGAGTTGCCAGTGTCCTGAGAGTGAGCATGATCTTTGGCAGACTCTTGGCTATGCCATCTGTTTCTGAGGACTTAACAGCCCGAGGCCTGATCAATCAGATCACCGACGACGCACTGCTTGAGCTCTTAGACGCCGGAGGCGTCACGCTCTATGCCGGGTTCGACCCGACCGCCGCGAGTCTCCACGTTGGGCACCTTTTACAGCTCTGTACCTTGCGGCGCCTGCAACTTGGAGGCAATCGACCGATTGCACTCGCCGGTGGCGGGACGGGAATGATTGGCGATCCCGGCGGGAAGTCCTCAGAGCGACCGCTGCTAAGCAAAGAAGAGATTGCCTCGAATGTGATGGCGATCGGAGAACAGATGAAGCGCTTCCTCGATTTTGATGCGTCAAGTGGGGCAAACCAGGCGCTGTTGTTAGACAACGCGGCATGGCTCTGCGACCTGACTCTTTTGGAGTTCTTGAGAGACATCGGGAAACACTTCACGGTGAATCAGATGGTGGCGAAAGAGTCGGTTCGCTCTCGTCTTGAGCGCCCCGACCAGGGAATCTCGTATACCGAGTTCTCCTACATGCTGCTCCAGGCCTATGACTTTGCTCAACTCAATATCGATCACGGCTGTACGGTGCAGATCGGTGGATCTGATCAGTGGGGCAACATCACGATGGGAATCGATCTTGTCGCCAAACGCACGGGCGAGCAGGCCTACGGCTTGACCACGCCGCTGGCCACCAAGGCTGACGGCACCAAGTTCGGCAAATCTGAAGCTGGGAATGAGCGGGTCTGGCTGGATGCGAATCGAACGAGCCCCTACGCCCTCTACCAATTCTTCCTCGGCGTCGAAGACGCCATGGTCGACACGTATTTGCGATTCTTTACCTTTTTGTCGCTCGAAGAGATTGACGCGCTCAAGGTCTCGACGAATGATCATCCAGAGAAGCGTGAGGCCCAGCGGGCATTAGCCGCAGCAATGATCGATCTGATTCACGGACCAGGTGCTCGAGAGCGAGCCGAGGAAGCATCGAGTGCACTTTTTCGCGGCAGCGTCGCGTCGCTCGATGAAGCGACGCTACGAGACGTAGTCGCTGACGTTCCGACGTCATCGCTGGAGCGATCGGATCTCGACGCATCGCCACTGCTTGTCGACGTGCTCAGCGAGATTGGGTTAGTGAAATCAAAATCAGAGGCTCGACGTGCCATCGAACAAGGTGGCGTCTTCGTCAACGACGTACTCAGCGAAGGTGTTGACGCCACAGTGAGTGCGAACGACCTCTTGTTTGGTGAGTTTGTTGTCGTGAGGCGGGGGAAGCGCTCGTATCACGTGATCTGTGTGTCGTGAGGAACGCAGTGCTCGGTCTTGTCCTTGTGGCAGGGATACTCTTCACAGGATGCTCGGGGCAAGACGGCCAAGGCTCCCCTCAGTCACAAATGAACGCATGGGTCAATGGAACTGGCTTTGGTCCCACACTTGGAACCCTTGAGAACGATGTGAAACGCTCAACGCAGACCCTCACGAGTGGAGGGACCATCAATGAAGCACATACGGTGTGTGCGGTGCTCTTGATCGACGTGCAACGAGCGAATGGGAATCTTCCAACTCCCGACGAGCTTTCGACCCAACTTCTTTCTGATGCCTATGCCTCCCTCGGAAAGGCAGCGCACGACTGCTACAGCGCAGTGGGAAATCCCACAAAGATGGCGTCCTATTCCCGCAATAAGAATCAGGGACTTTCCTTGCTGAGCCAAGCCCAAGCCAAGATCTCGTCGGTGCTCGGAGCTTCGTTTTCGACCACCACGACGATCGACAACGGATCGACCGCACAGTGACGCTGCCCGAGAGCGAGGACGCAGTGATTCGCCGAGTGCTCTGGTCGCTGCCTACAGGACTCTACGTCCTTGGCAGTGGTGTCGACGAGGTACAGGGACCCTGGAATCTCATGACCATCAACCTGGTCACCCAGGTGGCAACGACTCCTCGCATCCTCGGCGTGAGCCTCGAGAGCGACTCTCGAAGTCTTGAGTACGTGAGACATTCAGGAAAAGCAGCGCTTTCGATTCTCGCTCGAGAAGATAGAGCGGTGGTGAGAAGGTTTGTCAAACCAGTAGAAGACGTTGAGCGAGACACGGAGGGTCGACCAACACGACTCTCGGGCGTCGAGGTGGAACTCACGCCTGGTGGAGTCCCAGTGCTTTCCCAGGCCGTCGCATGGTTGGATCTCAAGGTCGTGACATCTACTGAGTTTGAAAGTCACACAATGGTCTTTCTGGCTGTTGCGGGGGCGCGAGCGATACCTGAGTTGCTGGAGGGATCGGCTTCCGAGCGCTCGGTTGAAATTTTGCGGATGGAAGATACTCGGATGAACTACGGGGGCTAAGAAGTCCCTTCGACGCTCATGTGGGCCGCAGGTCGATACGCAAGGTCAAAATGCCATCATTGAGTTCTGCCTGGGCGTCGGCCAACATCGCGTAGTCCATGAAGTCAATTTGGGCTCGGCGCATAAACGCTTGGCGATCGGGACCCTCGATCGGGGGGACTCCCCGCTCCTTGACCGCCCTGGCTCGCTCGGCAAATCGGGTAATCATGGCCGCTGGATCAAATTCCTCAGACATAAGGCACCTCCTAAGCGGGATGGTAGTCGGCGAGCGTGCGACTCGAACTCAGGCCCCGAACAAGTAGAGTGGTCTTCAGGAATAGGGGAGTTGGCGTGTCCTCTTCGGAGGGCACTTTGCCAAGCGTTGCGCCAGAGCAAACGTGGTTCAGCGCCATCGGAGCAAGGCAATGGTGCACCGCCTCCCGCACGGGGTAGTTGTCAGCAGTAAGGAGTAGTCGTGAAAAAAGGTCGACATCGCCGCTTTGAAGAAGCACGGAGTTTGAAGCGCTCGTTCGGAGAAGAAGCAAAGACGTGTGTCGAATGCGGAGCAGAACCTGAAGACGTTCACGCGTCGTGGTGCTTGGCCGAAGAAGACGACTACGACCGCATCCTTGGCACGAACCTCAAGACGACGTCAGATGAGCACGACCCTCTTGACGACGAGCGGGTCTAGGTCGTTTTCTCTTTTTTCCTCATGACTGGGTGAGCAAGCGGGACACCAATCTTTGTTCGCTCTGCCCGCTCATCGACATATGCCAGGAGTTTTGAGTAGTTCCGCTTCCCAACCATCTCGATAAGTTCGTCCTTCATTGAGTCGACGACTCGAGAACTTCCAATAAAGGCTTCGGGTGCTTCGGTGCACCACCAGTGAAACTCAGCGCCACCTTCTCCCCAGTGGCGACGCTCCCATTGGCCAATCGAGGTGGTGACGTGATCGTTGTCGTTTTCCTCGTCTTCGCGTCGCAGTGGTAACTGCCAGCAGACTTCTGGCTTCCAACCAACATAGCTTTCGCCATGGTTCGCAGCGGCAACATGAAACGCACAGCCAGGCCCACCGCTAAATCCGGGTCGATTCAGAAAAATACACGCATCATCTTGTAGGACCGTGACGAGGTCACCGTCCTCGTTCTTTTCGATGATGTTCTTTGGCGCCACGCTTTTGAACTGCCATTCTTCATCGGTTAAGAGTTTTGCCTTCTCTTTGACTTTTTTGGCGTCAGCTTTGTCGACCAAGTGAGCCCCATAGCTGCAACATCCCTGGACGAGCTCGGGGGCTGGCCCCGTGAGGACCCCTTGGCAGCCATTGCCAAAGATGCACTCCCAGTTGCTTTCGAGAAATGTCAGGTCAAAGCGCCAGGTCCGCTCTTCCTTCTCGTCTTCAAAGCTGACCCATTCATGCGCGTCTTTCGGTGATTTAGCCACGGAGCGAACGCTAGCAATGTCACAGAGCACTGTGGTTGACCCATAGACTGTTGCTATGACTCAAACCACCGAACAGACCGTTGACGATCTCGTCGTCACTTTGACCGACGAAGCCCGGGGGATTGTTGCCGACGCACTGGCCCAAGAGCCCAATGCCGAAGAACTCGGTCTCTGGCTTGAGGTGCGAGGGGTGGAGGCTGGAAAGTTTGCCTACGACCTGTACTTCCAAGCGGTCAATGACGCCGATGACGCCGACGTGACCTACGTCGTCGAAAACGTAGCCGTGGTGATTCCAGCAAACAGCGTCGACGATCTTCGTGGCTCTCGCCTTGAGTGGTCGAGCGATGGTGACGGGGGACTTGTCATGGTGAACCCCAACACGCCCTCGTTGGCCCAAGTAGCACCTGGCCTCCCTGAAGACGTCCTCGCACAAGGTCTTGAAGGACCGCTGGCGCTGGAAGTCATTGCGGTATTGGAGCGAGACGTGAACCCTTCGATTGCGAGCCACGGTGGTCGTGCCGATCTCGTGGCAATGGATGAAAACGAAGCGGTGGTCTACCTTGCTCTTTCTGGAGGCTGCCAAGGGTGTGCGATGTCTCGTATGACCTTGACCCAAGGAATTGAGGTCACCTTACGGGATCAAGTTCCACAATTAACAGCCATCGTGGACGTGACGGACCACGCGGTAGGAGAAAATCCCTTCTATTCGAACTAATTTGGCGAAACAAGCCAAGGCCCCACCCGGCCAACGCGTAGGCTAGAGAGCATGCTGCGCTTCTTGACTGCTGGTGAATCTCATGGTCAAGCCCTTGTCGTGATCCTCGAGGGCTTGCCGGCTGGCATCCGTGTCACAGAGAAACAGATCCAAGATGAACTCGCGCGCCGTCGACTGGGTTTTGGGAGAGGACCTCGAATGAGATTCGAGGCTGACGACATCACCCTGGTTGCTGGTATCCGTCACGGAAGAACCCTGGGCTCACCCGTCGCCATTGAGATTCGAAACTCAGAGTGGCCAAAATGGACCGAAGAGATGTCTCCTCATCCTGGCGCTCCTTCATCAGTGTTGTCGACTCCTCGACCGGGGCATGCAGATTTAGTGGGCATGCAGAAATACGGATTCGATGACGCCCGTGACGTGCTTGAGCGAGCATCTGCTCGAGAGACCGCAGCACGCGTCACCGCAGGAGCATTGGCCAAGATCCTGCTCGCAGAGATTGGAACAGAGATCCTGAGTCACACCGTTCAGCTCGGCGACCAGCGTGTTGAAAGCGACGTGCGTCCTGGTCCCGGCGACATCGAAGGTATTGACGAGAATGAGGTGCGCTGTTTTGACCCTGACGCCTCGGCCCGCATGATCAGCGCGATTAAAGCTGCGGCAAAGGCGGGCGACTCCCTTGGAGGCGTCACCGAAGTACTCGGATTCGGTGTGCCGGTCGGGTTGGGGAGTCACGTGCACTGGGACCGAAAGATTGACGGTCTCTTCGCTCAAGCAATTTTGAGCATTCAAGCAGTCAAGGGCGTCGAGTTGGGGTCTGGCTTCGAACAGGCTGGCCAGCCCGGTTCGAAGGCCCACGACGCCATCTCGTACCAAGAAGATGGTGACCAGAGCACGGGTGGGTTTCATCGAGAGACGGCCCGCGCTGGTGGGGTTGAAGGTGGAATGACGACCGGTGGGCTGTTAGCGATCCGGGCCGCCATGAAGCCGCTGGCCACACTGAATCGTCCGGTCTTGGAGACCGTCGACGTTGCCACAAAAGAGTCAACGGTGTCGTTCAAAGAGCGAACTGACGTGACCGCAGTTCCCGCCATGGGCGTGGTGGCTGAGTCGATGGTCGCCCTGGTGCTGGCCAATGAGGCCCTTCGAAAGTTCGGTGGTGATTCAGTGGCTGAGTTCGTTCGCAATCACCATGGATTTATCGAGCACTTAGGCGAGACGCCTTCTGCTGCTCCGGTCGCGTGAGTGCGTCGAGTTCGCTTGTTTTGGTTGGCCTGATGGGTGCAGGAAAGTCGTCAGTGGCCGCTGAACTGGCGAACAAGGCGTCTCTTCGACACCTCGATACCGATCGCATGATCGAAGCCTCAACGGGGGCGAGTGTTGCCGATCTCTTCGCTGCAGAAGGCGAAGAAGCATTTCGCTCTCTTGAGTTTGCTGCCCTCAAAGAGGCGCTCGCGTCTAGGGAGCGAGTCGTGATTTCGACCGGAGGTGGCATTGTGACACACGATGACGCACGCTTGCTCCTCGAAGAGCATGCCCCCGTCATCTTTTTGGATGTATCGGTACCAGTCGCCCTTGAGCGAATCGGTGAGAACGCGCACGAGCGACCGCTGCTCGGCGAGGACCCCTTCTTTTCACTCACCGTGCTAGATCGCCATCGACGTCTCTTCTATGAGCGCGTGGCCGATCTGACGATGAACGTGGACGAAAAGAGTGTCGAGGAGATAGCCGACCAGATCCTTGAACGAGTCGGCAGCTCATCATGAACACCGTCACTGTCGAAGTCATGCCACGCCCTTACAAGGTCGAGATTGGGGAGGGTGCTCGTAGAGATCTTGGCGCAATGGTGAAGAAGGAATCGCCGAAGGCGCAGCTGGCTGTCGTGGTGACCCAGGCATCGCTCATTGATCTTGGGGTACTGCACGATATCGACCCAGGCATCACGTGTGAAGTGCTCACCATCGGAGAGGGTGAAGACGCGAAGTCCTTGGCGACCATCGAAGCGTTGTCACGTTCGTTCGTTCAGATGGGACTCAGTCGCCACGACATCGTCATCGGTGTTGGGGGAGGCTTGGTCAGCGACGTTGCTGGCTTCGCAGCTGCGACGTTCCATCGAGGCGTTGATTACCTGAGCGTCTCAACCACCCTGCTCGGCCAGATTGATGCTGCGATTGGTGGAAAGACGGGAGTCAATCTTCCCGAAGGCAAGAACTTAGTCGGAGCCTTTTCGCAGCCCGTCGGTGTGATCGCTGACACTGAACTCCTGGCCACGTTGCCTGAGAGGGAGTGGGCGTGCGGGCGAGGCGAGATGGCGAAGTATGCCTTTCTTGGCCGAGGAACTCCCTCGCTCGAGATTCTCTCCTTAGGCCTCGACGACCAAGTTGAGCGCTGTGTCGCCATTAAGGCAGCGGTGGTTGCTGTCGATGAACGCGAAGCGGGTGCACGGATGACGCTGAATTATGGACATACCTTGGCGCACGCCCTCGAGGCGATCGGGCTCGCGGAACGAGCCCAAGGTCTTGCCACCACCACGAGTGCGCTCGTTCATGGTGAAGCGGTCGCCATTGGCTTGGTCTTTGCATCTGAACTGGCTCATCGACTCGGTCGTATCGATCAAGAGCGGGTGGCACTCCACCATCAACTCATCGAAGGCTTTGGACTTCGTGGATCCTTACCGCCAGGCCTCTCCGCTGAAGAACTGGTCGCCGCCATGGCACGGGACAAGAAGGCCCACCATGATTTGACCTTTGTTCTTGATGGCCCGAATGGGGTGGAGCCAGTCTCCGGGCTCGATCCTGGCGCGGTCCTCGCTACGCTGAAAGAGATGGGAGCAAACGTATGAGTGAATCAGCAACTGAGATTTTGTTGCTTTCTGGGCCCAATCTGAACCTCTTGGGTGCGAGGGAGCCAGAGATCTACGGCACCGAGACCCTTGAGAACCATGTCGAAACAGCGAAGAACGCTGCGGCACGACACGGGCTGAGCCTCCATCATGAACAGTCCAATCATGAAGGTGAGCTGATTGAATTTATTCATCAAGCCACCGGCAAGTCGGCAGCCATCGTTATCAATGCTGGTGCACTGACACATACGTCGTGGGCCATTCATGATGCGCTGAAATCATTTTCTGGCCCCGTGATCGAGGTTCATCTTTCCAACCCAGGGGCCCGGGAGGAATTTCGTCACCTTTCGGTCATCGCTCCCGTCGCCGATGGCACGATTTCAGGATTCGGAAATCTTGGGTACGAACTCTCCATAGACGCAGCGGCGTCATTGCTTGGTCGCTCATGAGCGAGCTCGCTGACCTCCTAGCCACAATGCACCCGCTCGACGTGCGTGGAAGAATTGAACGCCTTCGAGCGCTGTTTGCGACCAACGACATCGATGCGCTGGTCGTCATGAATCTGACGAATGTCCGCTACCTCACTGGCTTCACGGGATCAGCTGGCGTGGTCATCGTGACCCCCGAGAAGCTGCTGTTGAGCACCGACGGAAGGTATCGCACGCAGTCACAAGAGCAGGTCCACGCGGCGGGGGTCTCGGATCTCATTGAGATCGTCATTGGCGGCATGGATGAACAGCGAACAGCGCTTGATGGCGTGCTGGTCAACTGCGCAAATATCGGCCTTGAAGCCGATGAGGTGACCTGGGCCCAATCGACGGCGTGGGAAAAGCGCTTAGCTCGAGAACTCGTACCTACGTCCGGGGTGGTTGAAGGTCTTCGAGAAGTCAAAGATCCTGGAGAGATTGATCGAATGCGCTATGCCGCCGACATCGCCGACAAGGCGCTTGGTGACGTCTTGCCATTGATGAGTGGCACCGGGACGACTCCGATCAGTGAGGCAAACTTTGCCCTCGCCTTGGACTCAGCGATGCGCAGCCGAGGAGCAGAGTCGGTGGCGTTCGAAACCATCGTGGCAGCGGGGGAAAACTCAGCGAAACCTCATCACCATCCCACCGAGCGCATCATCGAGGTCGGCGACCCTGTCGTCGTCGATTTTGGGGCAACGTTTGAGGGCTATCGCTCGGACATGACACGAACGTTCGTTGTTGGTGGTCAACCCACTGGAAAATTGAAAGAGATCTTCGATCTCGTCACGCGTGCGCAGTCGTCCGGCGTGAACGCTGTGCTTCCTGGTGTTCAGGCGAGCGACATTGATGGGGTCTGTCGAGGAGTCATCGAACAAGGTGGCATGGCGGAGTACTTTGAACACTCAACGGGACACGGCGTGGGGCTCGATATCCATGAGATGCCCTGGGTCGCAGCGCAAGGAACGGCGACATTGGCCCCGGGCGTGGTCGTGACCGTCGAGCCTGGCGTGTACGTTGCGGGAGTCGGTGGTGTCAGAATTGAAGACACGCTAGTGGTGACCGATGGTATCGCTGAGACCCTGACAAGATTTACAAAGGATGTTGTTGCCTAATGGCTATCTCGACAAACGATCTGAAAAATGGCATGTCGCTCAACCTGGATGATGGGCTCTTTACGGTGATTGAGTTTCAACACGTCAAGCCTGGGAAGGGTGGCGCATTCGTGAGAACAAAACTTCGGAACACGCGTACTGGCGCCGTAATTGAGCGGACCTTCCGAGCCGATGAAAAACTTGATCAAGCAATCATTGACAAGCGAGACACCCAGTTCCTTTATCGAGACGGAGACGACTATGTCTTCATGGACACCACGACGTTTGATCAAACAACGGTGTCACCCGCCACACTCGGGGAGGCGGCCCTGTATCTCAAAGTCGGGGATGGAGCCAACCTGCAGACCTATAACGAAGAGATCGTGGGGATCGAACTCCCAGCATCAGTGGAGTTGACGGTGACCGAAACTGAACCGGGAGTCCAGGGTGATCGAGTTTCGGGGGCCCGAAAGCCCGCCACCGTTGAGACGGGTTTGGTCATTCAAGTTCCACTCTTTGTCGAAGAAGGCGAAGTGATCAAAGTCGATACCCGTAGCGGCGAGTATTTGACTCGCGCCTAGTGCTGCGACTCTGAGAATCTGATGAGCATCAGTGAGCGCCGAGAGGCGAGAGAGCGTGCCTTGAGCCTGCTCTATGAAGCAGCAGCAAAACAGATTGACCCACGTGAGGTGCTTGAGGGACTCACGCTTCCTCCGGATCCCTACTGCGCACTGCTTGTTACGTCGGCGAGCGAACACCATGATGCGTCGCTGGCGCTGATCGAATCCACTGCGTCGAACTGGCCACTTGATCGCATTGGGGTGATCGATCGTTTGGTGATGGAGCTCGCATTGGCTGAGTTGTTGAGTGATGATCCGCCACCCGTTGCGGTCGTCCTCGACGAAGCGGTGGAATTAGCCAAAATGTTCTCTACTGAGTCGTCAGGATCCTTTGTGAATGGCATCCTGGCAGCAATCGTCGCCACACTTCCACCCAGAGAATCGCTGACCTCCTCGGAGTAGCAAATCTGGTGACTACCGCGCCTGCCTCGGCGCTCGTACACTAAGTCGTACCAAGAGATAGGGAGGCGGTTTCCTTGACGGGAATGGGTGGATCGGTTAACACGAACTCTTCCTATGTTACGGCGCAGTTCAACACGGCGCTGCTTCAAGAGCTCATTGTGATCGCGGTCGCCATGTTGGCGATCGCGATTCTTAGCACCCTTGTGCTTCGACGCCAAGCAAGCAAGGCCCTCGAATTAGGATTCGATCTCCCGCAAGAGCCAGCCGTTCGTCGCCTCTTGCGTCTTGGCTTCGGTGTGATCTGGGTCATTGATGGTTTGCTGCAACTTCAGCCGCAGATGCCGATTGGCTTGCCAGACAATGTCGTGACGCCAACGGCGGCGTCAGCGCCTGCATGGGTCTCGAGTCTGGTGACCTTTGGTACCGATGCGTGGCTTCGCCACCCCGTGCTCGCAGCATCGGCGACCGTGTGGCTGCAACTTGGCTTAGGACTCTGGCTCCTCGTGGCGAATCGGGGTTGGGCCTCTCGTGCCGCCGGATGGGCCTCGGCGGTGTGGGCTCTGAATGTTTGGATTTTTGGGAACGCACTCGGCACCTTGTTTATGGCGCCGATCAGTTGGACCACGGGAGCTCCTGGGGCTGTCTTTTTCTATGTGCTGGCCGGAGTGGCGATTGGTCTGCCGCCCATGATGTTAAAGAGACAATCGTTTTCTCTGTGGATGAGCCGAGTACTGGGTCTCGGGCTCGCGTACTTTGCGATACTCCAGGCGTGGCCCGGTCGCGGATTTTGGGGTGGGGGAAAAGATGGAGCGTACCCAAGCATGGCCAGCGAGATGGGGTCGGTCTCCCAACCGGGATTTAGCGCAAGTATTCAACACTGGTTTCAAACATTCACCACGAATTCTTCATGGACCTACAACACCCTTGTTGTCGTGGTGCTCGCACTGGCCGCCTTCGGCTTTCTCTCAGGGAAGGTGAGTTGGATGCGGTTGGGAACAATTGTCTATGTCGCCATGGCACTGGTCGACTGGGTGCTCGTTCAAGACTTCGCCGTCTTTGGGGGAATGGGGACTGATCTCAACTCAATGATTCCCTCAGCTCTCATCGTGGGAGGTGCCTACCTCTTGGCGAGAGATGCCAAAGAGGTCGTCGATCTTGAGGAGATTCCTGTTGTCCGAGAGAGCAGAGATACCCGCACACTGCGTTTTGTTGGAGCGATTGCTGCGACGGTGGTGTTCTTGGTTGGTGCGGTTCCGATGCTGCTCGTCGGCGTTCTCCCCGGCACCTCAGCCGATGTTGCAGCGGCCACAGGCGCAGGTGTGCAAGAACTCAACTCGCCAGCACCAGACTTCACGTTGATTGATCAACAAGGGAAACGCTTCACCTTGAGTGACTATCGCGGCAAGACCGTCGTGCTCTCATTTATTGATCCAGTCTGTACCTCTGAATGTCCGATTGAAGCACAAGAGATGCAGGTCGCGAGCCAGCAGTTGGGCAACAACCCCGCCGTTGAGTTTGTTGCCATCAACTCGAATCCTCTCTATCGATCTCCCGCAACCCTTCGAGCCTTCGATACTGCTGAAGGATTGACCGGTTGGAATCAGTGGCAGTTCTTGACCGGCACCAAAGCTCAACTGCAAACAGTCTGGGACGCCTACGGCGTTGGAGTTGAGATCCTTGCTGGAGGAGGAATGGCAGCACACGCAGAACCCATCTACGTGATCAACTCTTCGGGTGTCATCACAGCAACGTGGACTGCCCTTGCCGAAGGAAGTGTCAATACCCTCGAAAGTCAATCAGCAGTTTCGTTAATCGTCTCTGAGGTGCAGAAAGCCTCAAAGTGATGTTACGCAGAGCAACCGGGGTAAGCGTCGCGTTCGTGGCAGCATCGATGGCGTTGTTGACCTCTCCCGTCGGAGCCATGCCACCCATGGGTTCGATGTCGTCGATGCCATCAATGTCGACATCTGCAGCGCCATCGCTCGCTGGAGGGGTGAATGATGCCGGTACGTCGATGTCGATTCTTCCTATGGGGCACCTGAGTGACTCGGCGAATACGTTCTTCCAGTCATTCACGGCTCGCTCTGATGCATCTTGGAATCTATCGACGCCACCTGGCATCGCAACGAACGGGGGAATCACCCTGTCGTCGCCCTCGAATGGGGCAATCGCAGTGTTGCCCTACTACGCCCTTCATCTCAGCGCGATAAGTCCTCTTGTCGACGGCGTCTCAAGCCAAGATGGCGAAGCAGTCACGTCACTCTTGAAGGCGCCTTCGGCGATGGCCAAAAGCCCTCATAGCGGCGCGTTCTTCCTTGTGACGAGGAAGGGTTCTGTCCTGGAGCAGAGTGGCCCAACACAACCATTCACGACAGTGACATCTCTTTCGGCGCTGAAGAAGACGTCAGCGGGGAAACGCTGCGGCATCCAGGCCATAACGGGAATCGCTATTCAGAGCGATGAATCGCTCGCCGTTGGAGTTCGATGTTCCTCTCCGGGGACAACGGGAGTATTGACCCAGTCCGGAGGAACCTGGACGGGGTCGCTTGCGTCAAAAGTTGGACCCTGTTCCGTGGTGCGGATTGATCCGAGTGGTGCCGGTGTCATTGCCCTCGTGCGAACCGGTGGCATGAAAGCGTCGCTTCGCTCAATTTCTATAGCTGGATCCTCAGTGAAGCTTTCCTCGCCGCTTCCTTTTATGTACTCAACCTTGCGCTCCACGGCGGTTTCGAATGAGAGTGGAGGAGTGCGCAGCGACATCGTGGCACTGGCGGGGACCAAGCATGTCGCAGCGGCGATTCTGACACCGGGCGAGCACGTCCACCCAGTTGCCTCGGTGCTGCCGTTGAGTACGAGAGCCGTTGTCTCGCAGGGAACAGCAACTATTTCCCCAGCAACGCTTCGTGCATTCCAAGTATCGAAGGGGAAGGCCACGATCCAAGAATTGAATGCATCTTCGGCGTGGGAGACGCTCAGCGTTGTGAATGTGACAATTCCCTATGGATCTACGAAGTAGAAAGATCATATGGACAACGCCACAAGGAATGCTGCAATGACGTCGAGGATCTCTGGGGCCAACGGCTCGAAATGAACTCAATGAACGCCGCCATGGAGAGTGGGTGGACGCTGTCGCCCCTCTGGCTGGCAGCGATTCTCTTGATAGGGATCGAAGAGTGTGGACTGGCTCGGCTGAAGAAGCGAATGCCTGGCTCACGGTTTCGCTCCTGGCGGCTACGAGGCGTGCTCTACGACCTTGGAATAGCGCTCGTCTGCGTGATCGATTCCAGCCCATTGATGGGGACTTCCATGAAGTACTTGGGACTCCATATGGTGATCCACGTCGTTGAGATGTTCTACGTACCGATCATTCTTATTCTCGGAGCCCCTTGGGTCCCCGCCCTTTTTGCACTCCCTGTTGGGCCGCGGCGATCGTTGCTTCGCTGGTGGAAATTCGGACCGCTTCGAAACGTGACAACGCGAATCACGGGTTTTATCACCGCACCGTTCGTGGCACTTGTCCTCTTTAACGGGACCATGATTTTTTGGCATCTTCCGAAGTTTTATAACTGGGCGTCGTGGAACCCATGGGTCCACACCTGGCTCATGGGGCCAAGTTATGTCATTGTCGGATATCTTTTTTGGCGAATCATTTTGGGGAGCCACCCGGTGGGGCCGAGAGGAACGACAAAGTTCCAGGTGCTCTCGGTGGTGGTGACGGCATTCGAGATGCTGGTGCTCGCTATGGCGTTGTCGATCTTTTCCCATGGCGCCTGGTACTCAATGAACATCGAAATGCTTGGCGCAACCCAGGCGTTCCATGATCAACAAGTCGCGGCGGGAATTCTCTGGATCTGCGGAGACTTTTGGACAATTCCTGCACTCGTCATTATTACCCGACGGCTGATTCGAGAGAACGGCAGCGTTGAACAGGCATTCGAAAGAGCCCTCGGTCGTCTCTAATCCTCGTTGGTCTCGAAGCGGAGTTCTACCTTTGAGAAGGGGGGCCGTTCGGATCATCTTCTGACTCGCGATGAAGTTGAGCGAGGTAGGTATTCCATGCGTCGAGGCGAATCGCATCTTCTTGAGACGCGGGCGATTCGGCAGCAGCTTGTAGTCGAGTTCTCCGTTTTGCATCTTCTGATCCCTCGTGGAGCAACTTCCACCACATATAAAAGCCAAAACCAGCGAAGAGCGGCCACTCGAAGACGTAGGCCCAACTGAGCGAATTTCCTCCGAGTGCCCGAGAGAGCTCGAAAAGAAACGCCGGAATGCAGATGACGAGGCACAAAATGAGCCCAACGTGGAAGCGAAGAGCGGGGCGACCCCTTATTCGCTCTGGATTTCGGACCTTTTCGCTGCTCACCACGCCCTTGACCGTATCCCGTCAAGCCGAGCCGAGGGACAGTCCCAAGAAGGCCTGCGTCTTACTACTACGTCTTGTAATAGTTGCATCTTGCCTCAAGGTGGGCAATGGTGACTCTTAGTTAGTTCTCAGAAACTTGAGGCCTGCAGAGGGGAAGCGATGAAAAAAGTTTTGTGGGGGGTCATCACGGTACTGATTGGCGCCATCTTGATTGCCGCGGTTGGCGTTGGATTCCACAATCAGCAGTACGTTGCTCCCGCGGGAACGCAAGTCGCAAAGTCTGACGGTACGGTGACCGTGAACGGCAAGACCTACCAACACGTCACCCTGGACTTTGTCACTGAACCAAGTGCTGCGGGAAATCTCCCGAACGGAAAGCCTGTGCATCCTGGAGGGAACCCTTCATGGCCGGCCTACGCTCCAAACAATCAATTCCAGGTTCCTGCGAACTCCGTCGTGACGGTGCACTGGGTGCAGTACGACTCAGGCGGCGTCGTGAACAATCCGTTCTTTGCAAAGGCTCATGGGACGATCGGCGGGAAAATTACGGTCAATGGAAAAGTGGTCGACGGAGTGGATCCTGGCGACATGGCCCATTCGTTCACCGTGCGTTCACTCCCAGGCGTCGATTCCAATTTCTTTGTGAACGTTCCGGCACCAGTGTCCAAGTTGGGCGATAACGCCGAGAACGACAAAGGTGGCCAAGTCGTCGATTTTTCCTTTATCTCTGGCACAAAGGGTCTCTACTCATGGAACTGTGAATTTCCCTGTGGAATGAGCGTAGGAGGATTCGGAGCTGTGATGAGTTCATACGGATACATGTCGGGGTACATCCATGTCGTCTGAGGAGAAGCGTGACGAGATAGCAGCAGTGGTAGAGCCCGTTTTTCGAGGCGGACCACTTTGGCGCAGGCCAGCCGGCAAGGTCCTGATTCTTTGGGTGCCCATGACGATCATTGGAATCTTGCTGGCGCTCTACGCTCCTAGGTATCTTTTCCCAGCCGACATGTCGGTCGAACAAGAAGCTGTCAAGACGACGTTTATTCTCTTTACGGCGCTGGCTGCTCCAGTTGCTGCGGTGGTCTGGGGAATTGCGCTCTACAGCATCGTGGGATGGCGAAAAAAGAGTGGAAAGAGCGACACTCCACCAGAAGATGGCCCACCCATTCGAGGTGGAACGATTGCCACCACGATCTGGCTGGGCACCTCAGTCATTTTGGTGGTTGTCCTGCTTGTCTGGGGAATGGCAGAACTCTCGTCAGAACTTGCCCCGCAGCAGAACGCCATGCAAGTCAATGTCACCGGCCAACAGTGGCAGTGGACCTTCTCGTATCCCGGAACTGGCGTCACCTCGACGAAACTGATTGTTCCAGAGGGTCGACAGATCAACTTTCACGTGACCAGTGAAGACGTCACGCATGGCTTCTGGCCTGTCCAACTCGGCGTCCAAATTGATGCGAACCCGAACGTCACCACGCTCATCTCGGCGACGCCAAACAAATTGGGAACGTTTGATGTTCGATGTAGTCAGATCTGTGGGTTGAACCACGCATACATGGAAACAACAGGAACCACAGTGACCCAAGCACAGTTCAATGCATGGCTTGTGAGCCATGGAGCGTCAGCAACATCAGTGCATTCATATGCGATGAGCGCGAAGTAGAAGGGAAGACGCTGTGACTATTACTGCACCGTTAGCGGAAGATACGAAACTCGGGCCGAAGGCCGGAGGGCTCTACCGTCACCAGAACTTTGCGACAGGGTTAATCGTTGGAATTCTCTCAGCCGTCATCGGATGGGTTATCTCCCACGCTCTTCTGCAAGATTCCAACTGGGGATCCGACATGGTCGTTACCGTGACCCTCGTGTCATGGGTGGTTGGTTTCAATATTGGAATCGGATCGTTTAATGCAATCTTCCGTTGGAGCTTGGGTCACGACGAAGATCATGAAGACCAGCTCTATGGAGCGGGTGTCGGTCAAGGTTGGAAGCGCTACTTCAAGTTCTGCACCGACCACAAAGTTGTAGGAACGCAGTACCTCGTTTTGGTCATGGTCCTCTTTGGGGTCGGCGGAACGTTAGCGATGATGATCAGGACGCAGCTCTTGACGCCAAACTCCCAGTTCATGTCACCTGAGACCTACAACTCCATTGTCTCGATTCACGGAATGATCATGATTATTGCGACGATCATCATGGTGTCGGGACCGTTCGCCAACTTCATCATGCCAATCATGATCGGCGCCAAAGACATGGCGTTCCCTCGATTGAATGCTTTGAGTTTCTGGCTTGTCGTCTCAGCGGTCCCACCAATTCTTGGAAGTTTCTTTCTCGGTGGGGTTCCAGCCGGATGGACAACCTACGCGCCACTCGCCGTGCAAGCACCACCGGCAATGGACGCGTTTGCGATCACCATCTGTACCTTTGTGCTCTCAGTAACGGTGGCTGGAATCAACACGCTGGTAACCGTGCTCACAATGAGGACGAAGGGAATGACGCCTGGACGACTCCCCATCTTTGTGTGGGGATCGATCATTGCTGGTGGCCTTGGCCTCTACGCCATGCCAGCGTTCTTGATGGCGCAGTCCGCAATGATCACTGACCGCGTCGTGGGTACGAGCTTTTATGTGGCGATGCAAGGTGGAACCGGTTGGCTCTACGAGAACACCTTCTGGATCATGGGCCACCCCGAGGTCTACGTCATCTTGATCCCACCGGTGGGTGCGCTGATTGAAATTGCTTCAACCTTCTCTCGAAAGCCAGTGTTCGCCTACAAGGTGATGATTTCGGGCATCATAGGTATCGCAGCACTCTCGATCATGGTGTGGGCTCACCACATGTTTACGACGGGATGGGCACCAACGCTGGCGGATCCGTTCATGCTGACCACCGAGTTGATATCGATCCCGACGGGAATTGTCTTCCTCTGCATGGTGGGAACGATTTGGCGCGGAAGTATCTGGACCAGATTGCCGATGTATTTCTTATATCTGTTCTTGTTCAACTTCATCGTTGGTGGAATCACAGGTATCTATCTTTCTGACGTCCCGGTCGATCAGTACTTCCACGGAAACATGTTCGTGACTGCTCACTTCCATTACACCTTGCTTGGTGGGGGAATGATCGGAGCTGCCGGAGCGGTGAGTTATTGGTATCCAAAGATGACCGGAAGGATGCTCAACGAGCGCATTGGAAAGACTGCCTTCTGGATCATTGCAGCGGGAATCCAGATTACGTATCTGGGTCAATTCTGGGAAGGATTCCAAGGTATGCCTCGCCGAGTGGCGAACTACGCTCAGATCTTCCAACACGCCAACGACATGTCGAGCGTAGGTGCCTACATTTTGATGACCGGATGGATCGTCTTCCTCTATGCCATTATCTCCTCGTGGAGACACGGGGTGAAGGCGCCAGCGAACCCATGGCACGCAAAATCACTCGAATGGCAGACGTCGTCGCCACCGCCACTTGAAAACTTCCTTGTTGACCCTGTGGTCACGTCAGACCCTTACGGCTACGGCGAAGATGATCTAGCACCGCAGAGACAACCACAACCCGTGAGCGCCGAAGCTGGTTCAACCACAGGAGGGGCCCACTGATGTCTGTCACTGACCACGGCCACGAGCACACCGGATATTTTGAAGGCGGAGGTGGCTATCACGACACACCGCAAGAGAAGCATCGCAAAGAACATGTTGCGGTCTGGCTCTTCATCTTTGGAGACGCGGTGTTCTTCATGCTCGAGTTGTTCTTCTGGTTCTATCTTCGAGCGAACAATACAGCGGGCATGTGGCGAGGGGCCGACTGTACGGCTCAGTCTCCTCAGTCAATTGCTGGAGGTGGCCCAACGGCGACAAATATCTGTACGGACGGTTTGGGTAATCCCATCACTCACGAGATCGCCACCGCCGCACCGCTTCACACACTCGTCATCGCAGCACTGATCATCATCGCAGCAGCCTTTGTGTGGTTTGCCGAAGTCCAAGCTCGACAAGGCGGCACTCGTAAGGGAGTGACCCCACTGTTGGGTCTCGGCGTTATCTTTGTCGTCGCAGCCATCGTCTGGCAGATCGTTCAGTTCCAGATCTTGCCGTTCACGACGATTCAAGGAACCTATGCATCGACCTTTGAGTTCTACATGGGCTCAAACATTGCGCACTTCTTATTGGCCCTGACCGTTGGATTCGGCCTGTTCAACCGTTCCAGGATTGGGAAATA
>Ga0209829_10001238_pt1 | contig 21268 bp, 21 predicted proteins | sample C_140205_EF_Meta_FD_187311 | JGI IMG/M metagenome (GOLD analysis project Ga0209829, IMG submission 187311) | Freshwater microbial communities from Lake Croche, Canada to study carbon cycling - C_140205_EF_MetaG (SPAdes) (version 2) | ecosystem: Environmental > Aquatic > Freshwater > Lake...
ACCATACTCGTCATTAAAGCACATGGCAATTTCGCCACAATAATCGCAATCCGTCACATAGCTACTCATATCGGTTCCCCATGCTTGATTCATATCGGCAAGATCCTGTTCAGTAGGTACGTATTGACCATCGAAAGATTGACCGTTGATTAGTTCGTCGCATTGCATGTCGTTCAGAAAATCGCTCATATCAAGCCCCCTGTGTTAGGTGTCCGTCACTCATATCTCACATATATAATATAGCACATCGCTGGCCTATCGTCAAGATTATTCACCATCTATTTTCAAAGATTCTCAAAATACTTTTTTCGCTTTTTGCTATTGTAATCGGCCAGATATGTCGATACAATATATAGAGAAAGGTAAGGTGATAGATGAACAATTACGTGATGATGGTAGTCGTGATGGGGTGTCCGGTTGGGGTGTATGCGTTGATGGTAGCGAATATGATGTTTGAGCCGTTTAGGAGGGATAGGTAAAATACTGACTAACCAGACACCACTGTCCTATTACACTTGTGTGAGGGGGGGGTGGTGGTTTTTTGTTTAGCTGACCCCATGACATTTGTGGGGGATTTCGGCGGGGTGAGTCTTACACAATTAACACTCAAAAATAAAAAAGTATCACCCTATATAGTCAGAGTACTCAACTCGTACCAATTCTTCTTCCACAATAATTTGACTAAAGTCCCCCAGCACCAAACTTGCCACACTCTCGTCCACTCCCCATTTCCTCAGATCCCCCCTCTTAATTACAACTTCGTCCATAATGAATAACTCAAGAAGATACCCCATTATATTGCGTTCTATTTTAGCCATAGAGTCATTCCTGCCTCTTCTGGGGTTCTGTCCCCCTTCAGGCAGTTGCAGTTTTTGCATGAAGTTACAAGATTGTCCCATGTCTCTTTTCCCCCTCTGCTTTTAGGCATGATATGATCAATAGATAATTCACAAGTTTCTAGTTGTCTTTTGCAGTATGCGCAGCTATAATTATCACGTAAGAAGATATTCCTACGATTAGGTCGATACATTCTATCGGGTAATTTGACATACTTCTTAAGTACAACAGTTTTTGGAACTGCAAACGCTTCTCCCCCGGCACTTAAAAGAGTGTAGTCCTCATAGAAATCAAGGGGAATAACCTTTTCGGCCATGAGAAGCCTTAGCCCTCTTTTCCAACTTACTACAGTTAAATGTGTATAGTTACTATTAAGTATTGTTGTATTGTGCATAAGGTTTTCTTTATATAGTTAAGAAAGGCAGTGTATTTTGATGAGACCTATTATTCCGGTTGAAATTTTAATGAGAGAAACCGCAGACTTGCAAAAAAGTGTAGCCGCCGATCTCTCCATCCCTGACCCTATTATACCAGTGAAGCAAAAAAAGGAAAGTGCTAAAAATGAAAATTCCCCAGAACATGACAGAGGAACAGGTAATATCGACGATAGCACTAGTATCCCGGCGTCTGGCGAGTAAGTTCACTTTTCCGAATTATGAAGAAGACGACATCGTTCAAGAAGCGTTCATTATCGGCATGGAAGCCATGAACCGTTATGACGAAGTTCGCCCCCTTGAGAACTTTCTTTCGATTCATATAAAAAACCGCTTAAAGAATTTCAAAAGGGATAACTACTATCGCCCAGATGAGGGGCGCGCTCAAGAAATTCAAAACGGCAAAAAGAAACTATTGGACGCTTCTAGTATTGATAACATTAAGTATCTTGTTGTCAATTCAGAGTGTTCTAGTAACTTAGAAGAGCGGGAATTACACGACTATATAGATAATCATCTTCCTGCTAATCTAAGGGGCGACTTTCTACGTTTCAAAAATGACCAAACACTCACCAAGACTAAGAAGTTAAACTTAGTTAGTGAACTTAAGAATATCTTGGAGATTTTTTATGCGTAAGGGTAGATTAGACCTGTCTGAACAGAGATATATCAAAGACAATATTAAAACTGTGTCTTATGAAAATATCGCTACTATTTTAGATAGGGATGCTAAATCTGTCCTTCTTTGGATAAAGCAAAATATTGGTATAAATGCAAGCGATAAGAAAGAGGTGGAAGCCCTTAACGAACTTAAGGGCAAAGCCTACTGGTACGACCTTGAAGGACAATTCAGTGAAGATGAGCTAGAGATGTTTATATTCCACTGGAAGAAGATGTGGTCACAATTTCGTGATGATGTTTTCCACACTGAAGAAATTCAAATCGTCGATACTATTAAACTTGAAATTCTTATGAATAGAAGTTTAAAGTCGCAAAATGATAATATTAAAACCTTATCCAACTTAGAACAGGTTATTATAGAAGAAAAAAACCAGAACAAAGAGTTGATTGACTGGGATTTGGTAACAAACTTGGAACGTCAGTGTGCAGTGTTACGGGCATCCCAAGAAGCAATTTCCAGAGACTACAAAGATTTACAAACAAAAAAATCCGCCATGATAAAAGACCTAAAAGGCACAAGAGAGCAGCGGATTAAAGCTATCGAAGACAGCAAGACAACCTTCGCCTCTTTAATTAAAAAAATCATCTTAGATGGGGATTTTAGAAAAAGCGCAGGTATAGAGATGGAAAAGATGCGACTAGCAATGGATGCAGAGCGATCAAGATTGGCCAAAGCCCACACTTATGAGGACGGGATTACAGATCAACCCTTCTTAACCCCCGAAACCGTAGAAGGATAAAAAATGAGAGGAAACAAACGAATGGTTAAAAGAGCAGTTGTAACGGGCATTACGGGGCAAGATGGGAGTTATATCTCTGAGTTCCTATTAGCAAAGAAGTATGAGGTAATCGGCGTATATCGCAGAACCTCCCAACCTAATTTTTCTAGACTTGCTAATTGCGTAGCACATAAAAAATTTCATCTTGTTGAGGGCGACTTGACAGATGAGGGCTTTCTCTATCGTTTATTGAATGATTATGAAGTAGATGAGTTTTATAACCTTGGCGCACAGTCACACGTTAAAACTTCTTTTGACCAGCCCGGTACAACGTGGGACGTGACGGCGAAGGGGGTTTTGAACTGTCTTGAGGCTATAAGAAATTGTAGCACGGGGACAAAGTTTTATCAAGCAAGTTCAAGTGAAATGTTTGGGAAAAATTACACAACCGTATATAATGATCTTGGCGAAGACCCGATAAGGTTTCAAAACGAGGAAACCCCATTCTATCCACAATCACCTTATGCCATTGCTAAACTTGCGGCACATCACTTAGTTCGTAATTATAGAGACTCTTATAATATTTTTGCATGTTCTGGAATACTTTTTAACCATGAGAGTGAGAGAAGGGGCGAAAATTTTGTAACCCGTAAGATCACTAAATGGCTGGGGGAATTTATAGCAAGCGAAAAAGATAAAAAATTCCCTAAGTTGCACCTTGGCAACCTCGATGCCCATCGTGATTGGGGCCATGCAGAAGATTACGTCAAGGCTATGTGGTTAATGCTCCAGCAAGAAACCCCAGATGATTATGTTGTTGCTACTGGTAATACATATACTATTAAAGAATTTTTAGAAATTGCATTTTCCCACTATGATTTAGACTGGGAAAAATATGTAGTTATTGATCCTAAATTTTATCGCCCTGCTGAAGTTGAATTTCTTCGAGGAAGCCCTAAGAAAGCTTACGAAAAATTAAACTGGTCTCCAGAAATATCCTTCTATAAACTCGTAGAAAGAATGGTAGAGCATGACGTGGAAGAAGCGAGACTATCAAGACCCTCTTTACAAGGAATTTCGTTCTAAAGTATTAAAAAGAGATAAGTTTACATGTCAAATGTGCAAATCTCGTATACGCAAGAGCCTTGAAGTGCATCATATTATGACTTGGGCTAATGCATCTACACTCAGATTTGATCCTATGAACGGAATTACACTTTGCAAGTCGTGTCACAAGGATATTACTGGCAAAGAAGTACACTTTCAAAGTTTATTTTTAGCATTGGTACAAAAAAATGGAAAAAAAACCTGACTTTACAATCATTAGAGATACTAGAGAGCAGACTCCTTGGGAGTTCCACTATGAACACACTGTCGCGGAAGAGCTTGGAACCTTAAAAACGGGTGACTATACCGTAAAAGGCATGGAAGACAAGCTAGTCATTGAAAGAAAAGGGTGTATAGAGGAGTTGGCTGGCAATTTGGGGCGAGATTATGATAGGTTTGCTAGAGAATTAATAAGAATGCAACAATATCCTCACGCTTTTATTATTTGCGAGTTTCAAATGAAGGATTTAATCGAGTATCCATTCCATAGACCTAATGAAAAGCTACAAAAGCAGAGCAAGATCACTGGTAAGTACTTATTAAAGGTAATTATGGAAATTCAAATAAAGTATAATGTCAATATTATATTTGCAGGAAGTAAATATTTTGCAAATAAGGCCGCTTTATCATTAATGAAGAGAATTTATGAGCGATATAGAACAGAAGCTTAGAGATGCATGGCTAGGCATAGAAGTTGAAGAAGATGGACTATTTAATCCTCTTGAGTATGCCTATGAACTAGCAGGAGATGATAAAACTAAAGTAACCGAAACTCTGGCGTGGCTGATGACACGTCCGGAGTATTTTTCTTTTGTGTGTAAACATATATTTAATATTGAAATTTCCCCTGTACAGGCACTGATATTGCATGATATGTGGAACAGGAAGTTTCCAATGCTAGTCGGTTCGCGGGGCTTTGGTAAATCATTTATATTATCTCTATATTGTATGCTTAGAGCATTCTTTTTGCCGGAAGCGTTCCGACAATCTAAAGTTTTATTTGAGTATGCGGAAGGCATATGGAGAAATGCTCCAATCCTTCGCGACCTGTGTGATCAAAGTAGCGGCACGACAAGAGACGTTGATAGATGTACAGTTAGGATTAATAGAAGCATAATCACATTCTTACCGCTTGGAGATGGACAAAAAATTAGAGGTCAGCGCGCAAATGACATTGTTGCTGATGAATTTGCCTCTATTCCTAGAGAAATTTTTGAAAATGTCGTAGCGGGGTTTGCCGCTGTCGCCAGTTCACCAATTGAGAAGGTTAAAGCTAGGGCAAAAGAAAAAAGAGCAAAAGAGCTTGGAATAGAGCTTGAGGTAGCAGAAGATAATGCTGAGTTTTATAGATCAAATCAGATTATACTCTCTGGAACCGCATACTATGACTTCAATCACTTTGCCGATTACTGGAAAAGATACCATGCGATTGTAAGAAGTCAAGGAGATAGGAAAATGCTAACCGAAGTTTTCAGAGGAGAAGTTCCTGAAGACTTCAATTGGAAAGATTACGGTGTATATAGGATTCCTGTAGACATGTTGCCACCGGGATTTATGGATGAAGGGCAAATCTCTAGATCTAAGGCTACCGTCCATGCTGGTATCTTCCAAATGGAATATGGGGCTTGCTTTTCTACTGATAGTAAGGGGTTTTTTAAACGTAGCTTAATTGAATCGTGCGTATGTTCTGAAAATAAACCAATTACACTGTCTTCTGGAGAAGTTTTCTTTGAGGCTAGCACAAGAGGCAATCCAAATAAAAAATATGTCATTGGTGTTGACCCAGCTTCTGAAGTTGACAACTTCTCAATTGTAGTATTGGAAATTAACGACGACCATAGAAGAGTGGTATACTGCTGGACGACTACTAGAGAGCGACATAGAGAAACTCTAAAATCAAAATTAACAGAAGAAAACGACTTTTATGGATATTGCGCACGTAAAATTAGAAATTTAATGAAAATATTTCCAACTGTTGAGATTGCTATGGACCCACAGGGTGGAGGCATAGCAGTTATGGAATCATTACACGACAAGAACAAGACTAAAGACGGAGAACTCCCTATATGGCCCAAAATCAACCCAGATAAGCCTTCAGACACTGATGGTGAGTCAGGACTACATATTATTGAGGTTATGAATTTTGCTAGCGCATCTTGGACAGGAGAGGCCAACCACGGATTAAGAAAAGACATGGAAGATAAGGCAATTCTATTTCCATTTTTTGACGCTGCTAGTCTAGGTCTTTCTCTTGAGGAAGATAAAAGGACAAATAGAACGCATGACACCCTTGAAGACTGCGTAATGGAAATTGAAGACCTAAAAAGCGAATTATCTCTAATAGTTATCACCCAAACTCCAAATGGCAGAGAAAGATGGGACACGCCTGATACAAGAAGTGGCAAAAAGAATAAACTTAGAAAAGATAGATACTCAGCTTTACTTATTGCTAATTGGGTTGCTAGGAATTTGAACAGACATGCAGATGTTATAAAATATGATGAAGAATACTATCAAAATGTAGGATTTGCTCAAGGTTTTATTAAGCCGGACATTGGAAATGATTTATATACTGGGCCAGCTTGGTTTTCAGAAAATATGAAAGATATTTATAACAATTATTTCTAAAAGTGTGTATTAAATTGTAATACCATTGTCAATACAATTAACTGGAGAATCAATACATATGTCAAATGAACCTGAACTTTATTCAACATGGGCCGATGAATCATCACGCCAGAAAGCATTTGCAGACGCATCTAACGCCTATGATGAAAACACAGGTATGCAGAAATCCGTTGGTTATTCATATCGCTCATACATTGATATCGAACCTAATCGATCTGTACGCACAAGTATCACTAGAAATGACTACTATCGCTTCCGCCCAGAAGAAGCTGTTCCAACTCGTCAAAAGCGTATCCTTAAAATGTCGATGGATGCTTATGATAGAGTGGGTATTATTCGTAATGTGATTGATTTAATGGGCGATTTCGCTTCTCAGGGCGTCGATATTGTTCACCCTAATAAGGCGATTGAAAGATTTTATAAAGCTTGGTTTAAACAGATCAAAGGAAGAGAAAAATCTGAAAGATTTTTAAATTATTTGTATCGTTGCGGAAATGTTGTAGTCAAAAGAAGCACTGCTAAAGTTAGTGCAGCTAGAGAAGAAGATTTAAAGAGAGCTACCGCAGAAGCTGATATTGAACTTGTAGATAGAAAGTATACTAAAAGGGAAATCCCTTGGAAGTATGACTTTTTAAATCCTCTTACGATTGATGTGTTAAATTATTATAATGGTATGTTTCTTGGTGAGCCAATCTATGTTCTTAATTTATCCAAGACCACATATGACACTTTTACTGCTGCCGACATGAGCGGAAAGCAAACATTCTCTAAGCTGCCACCTGATCTTCAAGCTCAAATTAAACAAGGCAAAAGACAGATTAGGATGGACCCCGAAACAATTGAAGTTTTTTATTACAAGAAAGACGATTGGTTGGTTTGGGCAAATCCAATGGTATATGCCATTCTTGATGACCTGATTATGTTAGAAAAAATGAAACTTGCTGACTTAGCTGCTCTTGATGGCGCTATTTCACAAATACGTCTATGGAGAATAGGAAGTTTAGAGCATAAAATTATTCCTAAGAAAGATGTTATCAATAAACTTCGTGATATTATCGCATCTAACACTGGTGGTGGTACTATGGACTTAATTTGGGGTCCAGAATTAGATTTTAAAGAAAGCTCATCAGAGGCATACAAGTTTCTTGGAAGCGAAAAATATCAACCTGTTCTTACAAGTATTTATGCTGGATTAGGTATACCTCCTAGCTTAGCAGGAGCTAATTCAGGTGGTAGTTATGCCAATAATTATGTATCTCTTAAAACTCTTGTTGAGCGTCTTGAATATGGGCGCATGTTATTAACTCAGTTTTGGGAAAAAGAAATTAAACATGTCCAAAAGGCTATGGGATTCAAACTACCAGCACAAATTAGATTTGATAATATTATTCTTTCAGATGAAGCTGCTGAAAAGCAATTACTCATTAATTTGGCAGATAGAGGCATTCTTTCCGATCAAACTATTCTTGAAAGATTTGGAGAAATTCCAGAAATTGAAAGAATTAGAGTGAGAAGAGAAGAGCAGTCTCGTAGAAAAGATATAGCAACTCCAATGAAAGCTAGCCCATATCACAACCCTAATGTTCGTAATGACGTTGCTAAGGTGCTTGTCACTAAAGATGGTCTAGCGGATGACTATTATCATGATGAGTTAGACCTTCCTAAAAGAAAAATTCCAACCGCTGCTCCATCAAAACCTCCGGGTGGACTACCTACTGGTTTGCCTGAAGCTCCAAAGGCTGTGGATGGGAAACCGCAAGGAGGAAGACCTTCGGGTAAAAAAGATCAAATTAAACGTAAAACTAAAACAATCGGAGAAACTGCGGCCACCTTATGGGCATATGAAATTCAGAAGTCTATAGCAGAAGAAGTAACTCCTATGATGTTGGATTACTATAAAAAGAAGAATGTAAGATCTTTAACAAAAGCTGAATTTGACCAATTGGAATATTTCAAACTTTGTTTACTTACAAATATAGAACCTTTTATTGATTTAAATCCAGAAATAATTCATGAGCTAATTCAAAAAAATGGAAAGCCTACTGCGGGATTTTTAAACAGAGTTGACACACAAATAGAAGATTTTGTGTATTTAAATTCAAGAAAACCCACAGTAGATGAAATGAAATATATATACGCTTCTACCTACGTCGATTCATTAGAAATCGAGGAAGTAGAAGGCTAATGTGTATATTTTTAAGAGGTGAAAAAAACTATGCACGTATTTAAAGCAGAAATAAAAGATGGTATTGGGAAAGCCGTGGCAGAAAGCAATTCAATTGCATTTTGCTCCGAAGTAATTCCATATACACCTACTGAGGTTGAAGTCAACCAAGTTAAAAATATAAAAGCTATAGCCGAGATTTCCACGTCTCCAACTGATTTATACTATGTCAAATCAATTCTTGCTAGCGTTGGCTGGAATAAGAATGATGACGTATTTGATCCACAAGAAATGTGGAAAGCTAGATCATCGCCCGTGGATAAGCAATTTAATTATATGCACGATGAGAAAGATATCATTGGACATATTACAAGTTGCTATGCAATGGCAGATGGGGGCAATATCTTGCCAGATTTTAACGATATGTCACAAGTACCAAGTCAGTTCGATATTGTTACTGGTGCTGTTCTTTATACAAGTTGGTCAGATAAGAAATTAAAATCAAGAATGGATAAAGTTATTGCAGATATTGAAAGCGGTAAAAAATGGCATGTCTCTATGGAGTGCTTATTTCCAGCTTTTGATTATGCAATGATAGATGCTAAAGGCAATCAAAAATTGGTTAAACGCGAAGAATCATCTGCGTTTTTAACAAAGCATTTGAGAGCTTATGGCGGAAACGGCGAATACGATGGATATAAAGTAGGCAGACTTTTGCGCAGTTTTAATTTTTCCGGTGTAGGATTAGTAGAGAAACCTGCAAACCCACGTAGTGTTATTTTAAACCATTCTCAAAAAACTACTGTTAACTTTAGTGAATCACAAGCTGAGGAGATCAATATGAATGAATTAGAACTTTTGAAAGCTGAACTTGCAGAGGCTAAAAAATCAGAAGACGAAGCTAAAAAGGCTAAGGACGAAGCTGAAGCCGCTGTAAAGAAAGCCAAAGAAGAATCAGAACAAGAAGCCAAGAAAGCTAAGGCCGATTCCGACGAAGAGCTTAAAAAGGCCAAGAAAGCCAAAGAAGAAGCTGAAGCCGAAATGAAAAAGGCAAAAGAAGAAGTCGAAATGGTCAAAAAGTCAAAAGCTGATTCTGAAGAAGAATTAGAAAAAATGAAAAAAGAAAAAATGATGGAAAAGCGTAAGGCTCAACTGGCTAGCGCTGGTTTAGCTAATAGCGACCTTGAAGAAACTTCTGCTAAGTTTGCATCTTTAGCTGATGACATTTTCGAAGCTGTTATTGCAGCCATCAAACAAGTCAAAACATCTTCAATTCCAATCAAAGATCCTACTGCCCCAACATATAGTCCATCAGGCGATGATCTATATCCAAGAACCAAACCAAATGGCGATTACAAAATTGGCAAAGCTGAAGAAGAAATTGATTCAAACGAAGCAGACGCTTCTGTTCTTGAATCAGCAGAGGCTTCGCCTAATCAAATCCCAATGGTAGATTCAGCCGAAGAAGAATCAGTTAGATCTTTCGCAAGTGAATGGTTCAGTTCTAAAGTTCTAAAATCAACCGCTAATATTAAGTAATTTAAAGGAGCTTATTAAAATGGCTTTAAAATCAGATCGTTTCGAGTTTCAAACAGATGTTAGTTTCTTCATGAATGAAGTTGCAGAACGTGGTGGTGTTCCTGTTTATACAACGGGTAATTCACCTTCAGGTATCGCCCTTGATTCATCTTTAAATATCGTGACATATGCATCAAATCCATCTGGCAAAGTCCCAGTTGGCATTCTCCTAAATGACATGGTTAATCTTGACCTTACCCGTCAGCACATTAACTGGCACAAGAATGAAGTCCAAAAGGGTGGCAAAGTTACCATTCTTCGTAAGGGCTATGTTGTTACAAATCAAATTTCCACATCGGGCAGTCCTCTCGCTGGCAACTTTGCTTATCTTGCAGACAGTGGATTGATTTCCACATCAGCAAGAGCTTTAACGCTAGATTCTGGCGCTCAACCAATTGGACGTTTCTTGTCAGCTAAAGATGCTGATGGATATGCCAAAGTCGAAATCAACCTTCCATAATAAATAAGAAATAGGAGAATAATAGTATGTCACTAGAACGTCCAAGTCAAGATTTTATTAATTTGTTAACACGCTCAGGTAGCTCAGATAAATCTGTAGCTCTTGATGCACAAAGAGAAATTGCCAAAGCTCTTGAATTACCTTTACGTAAAGGTATCATGTATGGCGATGTTGTAACCAACATCTACGAGAAGATGGTTATTGAACCGGGTTCACAACCTGAGTTCCCACTTGACCTTCTTGCTCCGGGTACAGAGCGCGATTATACCGCTTATACCAATCCGGGCCATGGTCGTATTCCTGAGAAGCACGTTGAAGGCGATTACGTCATGGTTAACACCTACGGCATCACCAACAGCATTGACTTCTTGCTACGCTACGCCAGAGAAGCTCGTTGGGACATCGTAGCTCGCGCTATGCAAGTTCTTGAAGCTGGTTTTGTTAAGAAGTTGAATGATGATGGCTGGCACACAATCCTCGCTGCTACGGTTGACCGTAACATCTTGGTTTATGATGGTGACGCTGCTCAAGGCCAGTTCACCAAGAGATTAATTTCTCTAGCCAAGACCGTTATGCGTAGAAACGGTGGCGGTAACTCAGTTACAGCTACTGGTCGTCTTACAGATCTTTACCTGTCGCCAGAAGCTGTCGAAGATATTCGCAACTGGGGTATTGATCAATTAGACGAAGTTTCTCGTCGTGAAGTTTATCAAGCTGCTAGCGATGGCGCTCCGATGACACGTATTTTCGGCGTTAACTTAACCGACTTGTTCGAATTAGGTGATAGCCAAGAATATCAAAACTTCTTCTTAAATGACCTTGGTGGCGCTCTTGGTTCGAGCAAAGTTGAACTTGTTGTTGGTCTTGACCTCAACAGTCGCGATAGCTTTGTTATGCCAGTTCGTCGTGAAGTTGAGATTTTCGAAGACGAAGCTCTTCACCGTAATCAACGTCAAGGCTACTACGGCTGGGCTGAAGTTGGATTCGGCGTTCTCGACAATCGTCGTGTTCTTGCTGCTAGCTTCTAAGCTAAAAAAAATTATAAAAATAAGGGTAGGCCAAAAGCCTGCCCTTTTTTTATTTTGTGTATATAACATAAACCATTCTCGCGAAAAAAGGTTGTAGGAGATACACATGGCCGCACTATCAAATTATCTTGAATCGGGATTACTTAATCATATTTTAAGAGGAATTCCCTATTCAGCGCCGGGAACACTATATTTAGGATTAGTACAGAATTTTAATTCTGGCAATTTAAGGTCTGGCATCACAACAGCAGAACCCACTGGCGGTTCATATGCAAGACAATCATACGTATCCAACTCATCTAACTGGATAGCACCTTATTATGTTAATGAATCTGGTGCTACATATAATAATGTAAATATCCAATTCCCTGTCGCTACAGCAGATATCGGAAATGTATCAGGCGTTTTTATTGCTGACGCATCAGTAAGTGGAAATGTTTTATTTTTTGGACAATTAAATTCGCCAAGAAATATTAGGTCGGGGGATCAATTTGTATTCTCAAGTGGCCTCCTTAAGATATCTTTCAATTAATGAATACTTATATATCAAAAACCATAACCTTTTTTTCTTATATATCTAAGGTTTTTAGTGTTAATCTGTATATAATAAAGGATAACACGGAATACATCGACTTACATATCGTCAGGGAGAAGGATTTCGTATTGCATAGGGAAAGATAATGCCAATAACCCAAAGAAACACTTTAGCCCCAAATAATCTTGTCTATACGACAGGAAATTATATAAATCCACTATGGATTTTATCACTTGCACCTGCTAAAGTTGGAAGCGGCATACCTCAATGGAATGCATCACAGTTACAGGGTAGATATGTATCACCCAATTATCCCCTTATAGGCGATGTATTGCAGTGGAATGGCTCATCTTGGTTTCCAACTGGAGTAGCGGGTGGAGGAACATATACTAGTACTGGAGTCATGTCATTTAACTCTAGAACTGGAGTTGTTGTTTTAACGTCCGGAGACGTAACAGGCGCTCTTACTTATACTCCATATAATAACACCAATCCGTCAGGCTATATTACTTCATCTAATGTAATATTTTCAACAGGGTCATATTCTAACCCGTCTTGGCTAACTTCCATAAATTCTAATATCATTATTGGCGATATATATGCTTCTCCAAGTGGAAAAATATTTACTGGGAATGTGTTATTAAATGGGGCGATTTCAGGAGTTCTATCCAATACAACAATTACTCCAATAGATTCAACACCCTATGCTAGCGGTGATTGTATAAAATATATTATTAAAGCTAAATATGGTAGTGCAGTTCAAGCAACTGAAGTGTTAGTAGTTTCAGATGGTACAGACAGTTACATGACTGAATATGGATTGCTATACTCTTCCGGAAAATTATTGGACGTGTCGGCAGATCTTAATTCTTCAAATATAAGACTTCTAGGACAAGCTACATATTCTAATACGAGCATACACATGATGAAAGTGTTAATAGCATGACATTAAAGGATAGAGTAAAGGTAAACACAGACACTTCAGGAACGGGAATTTTGACTCTCGATGGCGCATATAGTGGGTTTCAAGATTTCAGCGCTCTGGGTACTGGGGTTATCAAAACATACTATTCTTTAGTCAATGGGGTAAATTGGGAAACCGGGGAAGGCACATATAATAGTACAAGCGGTACATTAAGTAGAGATCAAGTATTTGAAAGCTCATCAGCAGGGTCTCTCATAAATTTATCTAGCTCATCAACAGTATTCATTTCATATCCTGCTAAAACTTCTGTTTATTTAAATTCATTAAATACCCCATCAAGTGGACAATATTTAGTAGCAAATAATGACAGATCTTTTTCCGCTCAAAATTTAACTGCTTCTGATGTTAAGAATCCTTTATCTATAACCTATACCTTAAACTCGACTAATTCGACCGTAGTAGATTCAACAACTGGGAATGCAATAAAATACCTAATAAAAGCCCAATACGGCTCTGATACACAACTTCAAGAATCTTTAATCATATCCAAGTCAAATAGTGTGTATATTACAATATATGGTCAACTTTACACTTCATCCCAGCCTTTAATCAATGTAGATTCAAGTTCAACAAGCGGGATAATAAATTTATCAATAGCTGCTACTAGCTCTGGCACAATTATTAATCTATATAAAATAAGTATATAAAGGGGTAAGAAATGGCATACAGTGTTTTTAAAGTTCCAAATGGTATAGCAGTATTGCCAACTGGCGCTGCTCAAGTCGTAACTACCGTTCAGGGGGCATCCGGCCAAACTGCTGATTTACAACAGTGGCAAGATTATCTAGGTAATAATATATCTAGAATAGACAATGTTGGTAATCACTATGGAGTGTCTGGCGTATTTACTGGAAATATGGCCATTAACGGCGGATCAATAACAACCTCCGCTGCAACGGCTAACCTATTTAATTCTGCAACAACATTAAATTTAGGCACTGCTTCTACTAATGTTTTTATTGGATCTGTTGGCACTACCAATGTTAACACATTGACAGCAACCGGGCAGATTAATGCAAATAATGGCACTATCGCTACTAGCCAAACAACTGCCGTTCTTCTTAATACCACGGCAACTACAGTAAATGCGTTCGGTGCAGCTACTGTAACAAATATTGGCGCTGGCAACGGTACAATCACATTAGGCGGAACTACTTCTGCTAATACATTAACTGCAACTGGAACAATTAACGCTAACGGCGGAACGATTGCAACCAGTCAAACAACTGCAACTTTGTTAAACACAACTGCTACTACAGTTAATGCTTTTGGTGCTTCCACATCAACAAATATCGGTGCGGGAAATGGAACTGTTACAATTGGCGGCACAACTGCTGCTAATACTCTTACGGCTACTGGCACGATTAATGCTAATAATGGTATCATAGCAACAAATCAATCTACAGCTAGTTTATACAATGTAACTGCTACCACCGTTAGCTTAGCTGGATCTGCTACAACTTTAAATATAGCTACTGGCGTTATGACTAGTGGTATTGTTAATGTTGGAACAAATAGTACTAGTGGTACGATCACATTGGGTACTGCCACTACAAATACAATTATTCAAGGTAATTTAACAGTTAATGGTACTACAACAACTGTTAATTCTACAACAGTGTCAACACAAGATTTAAATCTTAATCTTGCATCTAACCAATCTTTGGCCGCGAATGCAAATAATGCCGGTCTTCTTGTTGGTAGTGGTTTAAATATTACATGGTACTATGATTCTGCAAATACTTCTTGGACATCATCCGAAAATATAAATGCCGCCTCAACTAAAACATTTAAGATCGGTGGAACCAATGTTTTATCTGCTACATCTCTTGGTAATGGTGTTTTAACATCATACTTAACTGGTCTTGGAACGATTGCAACTGGCGTTTGGAATGGTACAGTTATTGGTACAACATACACTCAAGCTCAGGTTGTTGCTGTTTCTGGTACGGCAGCTAGAACAACGGTCGGTGGAACTGCATCGTGGCCTGTTGTTGATTTAGCTACCGTTTCTCAAGGTGCGACAGGTATATCATTCGTCAAGGTTGGTATTGACGCCTATGGTCGCGTTATTAACAATGTCGCGGTTGCGTCTGGCGATATTCCTAACTTGTCTGCCGCTCAAATTACAGCCGGAACACTAGCGGTTGCTCAGGGTGGTACAAATTTATCATCTTATACGACTGGTGATATTCTTTTTGCATCATCTTCAAGTGTTATTAGTAAATTAGCAGCTACCACAAGTGGGTTATTCTTAAGAACTAATGGCGCTAGCACTGCTCCAACATTCTATACCCTATCTTCAAGTGACATTACTACTGCTCTTGGATTTACTCCCGCGAGTTCTGCTTCTGGTGTTACGGGGTCTGGAGTTAGTGGTAAAGTTCCAATTTGGTCCGGCTTAGGGTCAATGACATATGACACTGATCTTGGATATGACTCCACTAACAATGTATTGTCAATTGGATATGGAAACTTAAATGGATCTAATGCTGACGTTACTGTTAACGCTAGCTTACAGACTCTTGATACATTTGCAAGTGGAACATATAGATCAGCCAAGTATCTCATCCAAACAAAAAATGGAACTACTCACCAAGTATCTGAAGCTTTAGTTATTCATGATGGAATCAATGCTTATCTTACTGAATATGGGCAAATCTATACAAGCGGAACCACCCCTTTGATTACACTTTCGGTTGCTACATCTGCTCCGAATATTGTTCTTCAAGCTGTTGGATCTGCTGCTGGAAATACCGTTAGATTCTTTAGAACAACAATGACTGCGTAAATAGTTTAAGGAATAGGATAATATGGCTCAAAAACCTTTTGTATTACCAAGTGGTGTAGATTTTTATGCAGGAGACGGGACTGCGGCGGGAGCCGCAGATCCCCTATTGGTTGTATCTGATAGTACGAATAAAGTTGGGATTAATTCTCAAACCCCTAGTGGTACATTAGATATTAATATAGCTAATGCCACAGACAAAGGTTTAATTGTAAGATCTTTTGCGAATGGGTCTGGAAATATATTTGAAGCTCAGTCTTCTGCGAGCGGAACCCTTGTTGTTATTGACGCAAGCGGAGAAATCGGAATTAATAATCCTACTCCATCTGCAATGCTTGATATTATATCTAGATCAAGCACAGTCAAAGGCGCAATTATTAAAGGTGCAGCTTCTCAATCAGTTAATTTAATTGAAGCTCAAAATGCTTCTGGCGGAACATTATTTATAGTTGACTCTGGCGGAGCCGTTAGCACAAGCGGAACTTTAACTATATCAACTGCATCTGGCGTGCAACCCGTTCTTATAAATGCTCCTTCAGGAAGAAATAGCGCTTCTAATCCTATTATTGGAATAAAATCTAATACTAATGCGGCAAATGGCGCGACTATATTTGCCATGTATGAAGAAACTACTGGTGGAGATAATGGGTATATCACATTTGACTTTGGGCCAAGCACCAACACTACCGGAAATAGTAGAGATACAAAAATTATATTACGGGGTGAAAATACTTATTCCGGTCTTACAATTACACAAGGAGTGGGGGGTGGCCCTAATACTCTTATAAGTAATCCTGCTGGCTCTGTTACAGACCTTAGCCTTCCTCTTGTGCGTTTAGTGACTCCTACAACAATCAGGACATATAATCTTGATCATATTGTTCAATTTGAAAATGATACAAACTCTATTTTTTTTAGTGGGGGATCAACAAACCAAAATTATATAACTTTAAATAGCGCAAACAATGCTACTACTAATGGACATATATTTGTCACTCCAAACTTAACTAAAAAAGGCATTGTGATACGGGCAACTGGGGCAAATACTGCAAACTTATTTGAAGTTGCTAATAGTGGCGGATCACCATTATTTATAGTTAATTCGGGGGGTTTAGTATCAGGAGTTAATTTTACTATAGGTAGTGGAGTTACTCTTTTAAGTGGATTGCCATCTGATACAGCTAATAAATTATACGCTAGCGGCACAGCCCTTTATTGGAATGGATCGCCCGTTAGTGGAGCAGCGGGATCAAATACTCAAGTTTTATATAATAATAATGGTACTCCTGCTGGATCAACTGGATTAACTTGGGATAACTCAAGCTCAACTTTAAATGCTACTTTATTAAAGTCTACTCAATCTATTACAAATGAAGGTGGACAAATTGATCTATCCTTGCCTTCGGTTGGTAGTAGTTTAAGTGGAACTGTAGCTATTGATATTTATCAAAATAGATTGAGAATATTTGAAACTACTGGAAGCAATAGAGGTGTTTATATTGATTTAACCGCAGCTTCCGGTGGGGTTGGATCTAACTTATTAGCTGGTGGCGGCGGTGGAACTACTACAAACGCATTAACATTTGCCTCTGGAATCACTTTTACGTCTTCGACATTCAACGGGTCTGCCGCAGTTACAATAGGTTTGCCAGCAACGACAGTGTATACTTCCGGATCATATGCGAATCCAGTTTGGATCACTTCTATAGATAGCACAACTTTAAGCGGCGCTGTACCTATAAATAAAGGCGGAACTGCTTTAACATCTACTCCAACAAATGGTCAATTATTAATTGGCAACGGGACTAATTATACACTAGCAAGTATAACCGCTGGTAGTGGAATAAATGTGGCCAATGGAGCCGGATCAATTATCATTAATTCGTCTGGCCTTACAGCAAACGCCTTAACATTTGCTTCGGGGCTTACTGGAAGCTTGTCTACATTTAATGGTTCAAGTGCCGTTACTTTAGGACTGGGCGGATCGGGTAATTTGAACTATCTAGTTATGTCTAGCGGTATAACTTTATTGAGTGGAATTCCACCAGTTACAACGAATGCTCTATATGCAAGTGGATCAACATTATATTTCAATGGAGTGACTGTCGGTAGTGGAGCGACTACAAGTGCATTAACATTCAGTTCGGGCATAACATTCACGTCTTCTACATTTAATGGGTCTACAGCAGTCACAATAGGTTTGCCAGCGGCGACAGTCTATACATCTGGCTCATATGCAAATCCAGCTTGGATTACATCCATAGATAGTACAATCTTAAGTGGAGCCGTACCTATCAACAAAGGAGGGACAGCTTTATCATCTACTCCATCCAATGGACAACTACTGGTTGGTAACGGCACTAATTACACATTAGCTACCCTAACGGCTGGCAGCGGAATGAATGTGGCTAATGGGGCTGGATCGATTACAATTAATTCATCTGGGATTACTGCAAACACTCTAACATTTGCTTCTGGTCTCACATCTACTGTTTCAACTTTTAATGGATCTGCCGCAGTTACAATAGGATTGCCATCGACAACAGTATTTGGAGCGGGTACTTCTGGATGGGTTCCATACTATAATTCAACTAGTGGGATTGCTATCTCAAGTGGCCAAAGCGTATATCTTGGAACTGTAACATCTCCATTTGCTACGGCTAAAACATTAATCGTAAAAGCAGCAGCTTCTCAATCTGTTAATATATTTGAAGTGCAGAACTCCTCTGGCAGTGGATTATTTACTATAGATCAATCGGGCGGCGTTAATTTTGCCCCTTGGTCTGGCACATCCACTTCTCCAGTTAAATATGACGGTGTTAATAATCGTTTGGTGTTTACGGGGTCTGGGACTGCTGCTAGCGGCATCAATTTGAATGTATTGAATGATTCCACCTTGTCGTTTGAATCGACCGCAGGACAGCTATTCTCAATCTCTGACGGGCTTGCTTCTGGTACTATATTCTCAGTTAATGATATTTCGGGTATGTCGTCTATTGAAGTCGATGCTTCGGGATTAATTAAACTTGGCGAATATGATGGATTTATAGGTATTGGAACAAGTCAAACATTTGGCCAGTACTCTGGTAAAATGGAAATAAACGCCCCAAGCGGATACAAAGGAATAATTGTTAGAGGGTCCACAGGCGGCACAGGTAATTTATTTGAAGCTCAAAATGCATCAAGCGGAACACTGTGGGTTCTAGATGCTTCGGGAAGAGTAAATATAGGAGGGGCCGGATCTACAAATCAATTAGAAGTAGATACCTTATCTGCTACAACAAAAGGTTTAGTGATTAAATCTTTTGCATCTCAAACCGCTAATCTTTTTGAAGTGCAGAACTCTTCAGCCGTTCCCATATTATCAATTAGTTCAAGTGGAGCAATCAGTGGAGCCATTACTCCAACAATTATTACATCAACGGGTGGACTAACTTTAACAGACATTTATAATGGGTACATAATTGAACAAACTGGAGTTGCGGCTAGCGGTACATTTACGATAGGAACTGTGACAATTCCGGGATGGAACTGTATGATTGTAAATATTGGAAGTGGGGTTATAGTTTCTAGCGGTAGCAATACGATGAGATCTCCGGGCGGATTAAATAAATCCCGAACTCAATACTCTGCTATATCTATTTATAGACGTGGAAGTAGTGATTTTGTATTGACTGGAGACTTAGCATGAGTTTTTTTAGCATACCAACCCTTAGAGCTTTTCCAATTGCTATAGCTGCGGGGTGTATATATACAACTTCAACAGATGCTAATACGATTATACTTTTACATGGTGAAAATTTTATAGATTATAGTCCAACTGTTTATACCATAACAAATAATAATGCCACTAGCGTAGCGTCACCATCCAAAGGTGTTAATTTTTGCAATAGTATGAGCTTCAATGGGTCTAGCGCATATCTTACCTTGCCAATCGGCGCAGCGGTAAATGCACTATCAACCTACACAGTTGAGGGGTTCTTCTATTTAAATTCATTAACCGCAGCTTCTGCCATTATCACTCCGGCAACATCTAATGGATTAGTATGGTATATTGGTTCTGATGGAAAAATGGTTGTTGGAGATAATGTTAGCTATGCTTTTCTGGGTGGCACTGCGATATCCACTGGAGCTTGGTATCATTTAGCCGTTGTTGCAAATGGTTCGGGAATTAAAATATTTATAAATGGAACGCTCGATACAACCGGATCACAATTTGCTTTTTCTGGAACTTCACAGTCATCAAACGTAGGTAAAAATACAAGTTTTGGACCCGGTGGAGCAGGATATTTCAATGGGAATATTGATGAATTTAGAATTAGTAATACGGCAAGATATTCAAGTAATTTTACACCCCCATCAGCACCATTTGCTTAAAAAGGAACGCAGTTCATGGGAACCTCATATAATTCTAAAATAGTAACAAATGGTTTAATACTTAGTGTGGATGCGGGAAATAAGAAAAGTTATCTCGGAACTGGAAATTCGTGGACTGGATTAGCCGGAAATAAAGCTGTTGGAGCTATGGCAAATTGCGCTTTTAGTTCTGGTAATCAAGGATCAATAGTTTTCGATGGAACTAGCAGTTCAGTATACTATCCTTCAAATAGTACGTATTCTTTTGGAACCGGCAATTTTACAATAGAATCTTTGATTGCAATTAATTCAGCGACATCATTCAAACCTATAGCTCAAAATGATGCTGTAGGAACTTCTCAAAATGATAAATGGTGGCTTGGATATTATGCAACAAATGGTGGATTAACATTGGGTAGGCACTTCACTGCAACTAATTCATATTGCGCTTGGACTCCCACGTCTGGGCAGTGGTATCATGTCGCAGCAGTAAGGTCTTCTAATCTTATGTATTTTTACATTAATGGCATAAGTCTAGCCGTTACAAATCAAAGCAGTATGAGTGGAATTTCTTATAGTCAAAATGGATTATCAATCGGTGCAATGTCTACGCCATATTATTTAAATGGAAATATAGCTAATTTTAGAATGTATAATACAGATTTAAGCGCTAATCAAATTGTACAAAATTATAATGCTACAAAAGGAAGGTTTAGCCTATAATGTTATCACATCACCCTAGTATAGTTAAGAATGGACTAGTTGCATATTACGATGCTGCAAATCCCAAAAGTTACCCAACAACCGGAACTGCTTGGAATGATTTAACTAAAAATAAGGTAGTCGGAACTTTAACTAATACGCCCACATATAATTCTGGCAACGGCGGCAGTATAGTATTTACAAGAGCTAGTAATCATTACGTTAGCATGGGGGCTTTATCTGGATCTTTCGCTTCATTTTCAGTA
>Ga0209829_10001239_pt1 | contig 21260 bp, 16 predicted proteins | sample C_140205_EF_Meta_FD_187311 | JGI IMG/M metagenome (GOLD analysis project Ga0209829, IMG submission 187311) | Freshwater microbial communities from Lake Croche, Canada to study carbon cycling - C_140205_EF_MetaG (SPAdes) (version 2) | ecosystem: Environmental > Aquatic > Freshwater > Lake...
GTGGAAGCACGACCACCCATGCGAATAGGTTTGGCTGCTAGACCTTCTCCACCCGTATAAGGGCCAAGACCGGAACCACGATCTCCCGTGAAATAATTTGTACAAATGCGCGTGAAAGGACGATAGTCAGTTGGAAGCGGTCCTTCAGTCGGCGGTAAGATGAAGCGATTTGCTAGAAGGGTCGGGTCCCAATGACTTTTTAAGCAGATATCGGGAAATGCTTGCTCTAGTGAATTGAAAGCATCTACTCCGCGCAGAGGCTCCTCATCATACGGATTCCTTGACGGACAGTAAATTACTTTCGTATTATCTTTTAGTTCAGACATACTCTCTACTTACTAGCAGAAGAAAACTTAGCGGATACATTATTTACGCCACTATCAATTGTGTTTGATTTAGCCAATTGGTCTACAGACTCTTCAACTTGAAGTGTTATATTAAATTCACAGTCATTGTTGTTGATAACGGCGCCGAAGCGATCAACCCATTGGAAATGGAATTTATCTAATTTGCCTAAGACTGGATTAAATATTTTAGGTGATTGAATATAGGTCTGTGAAAAATTTCCAAATGTATTCAGAAGAAGTTTTGCAAAATAGCGGGAACCTTGACCAAATGTTTCCTGTGATTGATTTAAATATTCCTTTTCACTTATATCAATTGTATTCATGTCCATTTCATTATTCATTTTTAGATAGATATAATCGTCAATAATGCGAATAAATGTGATTGCTGTTTGTTGAGTTGCGAAGGTTGTATCTATTTTATCAAAACCCAAGTTCCAACCAAGACCCCATTCATCAAAAGCAGCAGAATACGGAGCAATTAGCGATGATTTAAAACGAATTTGGAACGGAATCGGGTCACTCAGACGAGAACGTTTTAAGAAGGATGGTGGAAGAATACCTTGGTAACGAATATTCACATAATTTGTTAGACTTATGAGTGCGTTTGATGAAGCCGCATTCACAGTTGCTTGATTAGTTTGAATGCTATTGTAAAGTGTGACATATTGTGTTAATGCTAGTCTAAAAGCATTTGCTACCGCTGTACCATCAAATGTTTCTCCGAGATAGGTGGCAGAACCAAGACCTAGGCCAAAAGATTTTTTCACTTTGAAAGAGTTATTAAATCGGATAAGTGCTAGCGCATAATGTCGGCTGTAGAAATTACCATTTGTAAATCGCACGGATTCATTTATTATGTTCCCGCTAGTGTCAATGCTCATAGCAGGATTTCCGCCAACAAGCGCATCAATATCCTCCATAAGTTCATTGAGTGTAAGAACACCGAAATCTGTCCAATTTCTTCCAATAAATCGCATACCCGATGTTAATCGTGCTGTCGGAACATAACCGCGAACATTTAGAACATTAGCACTATTTTTTCGGATAACCACATCATGAATATAAGATAAGAAATTATAGCCTGAATCGTCATCACGGGCCTTATAAATAGTTCCCTTCTCTTTACCCCAAGCAGCGGAATCATTTGCGCTTGTTTTATTATAATCGCCAATACGGGTAGGACCATAACGGCTATCCGCTCTAATTACATCTTGGCTTCTGTTTATAGTGTCATCGTATAAGAAGATTTGTGTATCTGCTAGTTCTCCCGAGATTCCAGCAATAGTTCCATCACCAAATCGGCTAATATCTTGGGCGGGATCATATGTAGTGGCTGTATTTGTATAACTTATTTTTGTAATTAAGTGGACCACGGGACTATTAGGAGCAAGTAATTGTATTTTAAAATCAGTTGGATTTGTTGACTGATAAGGTGTGTTTCGTTTTGTTAAAAGATAATTATATTGATAATCTACTAATAAGTTTTTATCGGCTGAACTATATTTGAAGAGTTGCTTTGTAAATGATAAAGCATAAAATGCTCCTAGTGTTCCATCGCTGTTGACTGGTATGACTGAGTATGTATTTTCTACAGAAGCTGGTTCTTGAATACCTGTTCCATCTGTTTTATAATAGGGCGGGAAAGGTTTTAGTGGTGTTGGTGAACCACAGATGTCAAATGTATAATATGTTCCCCATTCCGGATTACGATTACGGAGTGGTTCTAATTGACCTGCTGCTGCTGGTGTAAATGAACCGATTTGAACTATCTTACTTCGTTGAAGTGTCATGAGTGGTGTTATGTTCGCTAGCGCCGATGGGTTAATATTTAATATATTTGTGGTCCGATAAATTTTCAAATATTTTATTCTACTATTATAATATTGAAGATCTAAAGACGGTTGATTGAGCCCATTTTGTAGGAAGGGTGTTGCCGTAAATGTTGGATTTATATATGCGAATTTAATCACCATTTCTTGAATACCGCAGAATATATCATACGGCGGTTGAAATGTGAATCCTGTGACACCACTAGCATCAAAACCAAATGACAAAGTGTTTGTATCTGCTGGATTTGAATAATCCGGTGGCAAGGGATTATAACTACAATCATATGTAATAGCAGAAGGATTGTCACAGATGTAAAGAGGTGAACCTATAACTGCTGGTTTTGCTACCGCGTCCCAGTTTATATTCGGGTCAAAACTTGCGTTGAATGTATTTGTAATACTAGACCAACTTAATCCAATTGTGCTGTAGGATATCTTTGCTGTGCTTGTATAGACTGGCAGCGCGTTTACAATCGTAGATGTAACAGGATAACTTGTAAAACTTGAAATGATTGGTGGCGTGTTTGAATAAGTTAGAATTGTTTGTTCACGCGGTATTACTATCTTTTCGGGATTTGTAATTGAATTTGCTATAAAAGGATTTATAATTTTAAAAGTTGTCTTTGCGGTTGAAAAGAGGCTAAAACTTGAAATATTTGATGGGGAAATATAGATGCTATTTGAAACAACATTTGTAATATAATTGGATGAATTGGAATAAAACCAAAGACTTTTGTCTCGTGTTGTTACATTTGAACCTATGTTAGATGATGACGGTCCCAGTTTTTTAAAACTGTAGGCTGCGCCGTTATTTGGGTCATATCCTGTTTCATTATCGGTTGTTCTAATCAGATAATCTAGATAATCATTGCTTACTTTATTACTATCGTATCCAGCAATATAATTTGATGATAAATCATATGTATAAAATTGGTTGGTATAAACAGCTGGATTACGGTTTGTAATTGTACTTAAATATGGCATTTTTCTGAATGCTAAATCATTCGTTACAGGATATCTTGTTCCATAGGGAGAAGATAATGTACAATAAGGTTTAATTATAAATTGACCATAATTATCTGCTCGTGTATGGAGATAGAAATAATAACGGTTATTGCCAATTACACGTAAATTAATTTCTAATGAAGATGACCCCGCAAGAGATGTATATTTATTAAAATAATTTTTTGGACGTGGCATATAGATAGAACCCGGCACTAAAGCATTACTTACATCATACATAAATGCTGCTCTATCGCGATACATATAAACATCAAAATCAACTGGAAATGTACGATTTGTTTCCGCATCAATTCGGAATTTTATATCAAACATATAATTGCTAACATCTACAGCTTGTTCGTATTTATCTGTATTCAGTTGGAAGAATATACGTGACCGATTATCTGGCACAAGTAAATCGGTTGATTGAACTGTTCTTGTAAAAATTGGTTTTTGTTGCCGAATATAATTGAGGTAATTATTTCCATTAATCATACTATCACTTGTTTCAAACATACTTTGACTAATATCAAACATATAGAAGGTCGGATTTGCTTGAATAGATGGGTCAAGAATACATACGTTGTCCGCATCAAAAAGAACAGAAGGTATAATATATGACTCAGAAGCATCTGGTATTGCTTTCTGCGCAGGTGTTCGTGGTAATGTCATAAAAGACATTGTTTGCCGACAACGACTTTTAAACTTAAATTGCGTATAAGTTACAGGTTCAACTCTAAAGGGAACATCTACAAATCCAGAAACAAATTCACTTGAGTTACTAATATCTATATAGCCGCCAGTATCAACTGGAATTAATGATGAATAATTACTATAACTTGTAACATTGGATGTTAAAAGAGGCCATGTACCGCTTATATCTGCTGGAAGAGTCAATGATGTATCAATTTGCCTATTTACAATATTAGCGCTCAACTGTGTGGCATAAATTCCAATAACACCACTAGCATCATAGGTTGATATTTCATTTGATATATTAGCAAGAAAGGTTCTTGTAAATTTCCCATAATCAATCGCAAATGAATTAGTAATATTCTGATGAATAAAGGAGTAAAAATCACCAATGGCTGCGTTTTGATTTGTCACACTTGCTTGAAGAGTGGCATATTGTGTTGCTGTGTTACTTCCACTTGTAATTTGTTTAATTAGCGCATTACTATATACAAAATTTAAATCGGAGTTAATACTAGTGTTAATTGAAGGTGCTATAATTTTAAATCTTCCAACTGTCGTATCATACGAGCAGGTATACTTATTCGCTAAGAAATATGTATACGTGTTAAGTTGTCTATATGTATCCATAACTGTTTGATTTGCGGCAAGTTTAACAACTGCTGTAACATACACATCTGATAATCCACGGAATCCATAAACAATACGGTCAAATGGTTGTTCTCCTGTGGCATTTAATGAATCTTCCGCATTTATTGTTGTTCCGCTTACATTGGCTGCTAGCAAAGAAGGTATATTCAAGGTTAACAGATTTATTTGTGTTGGATCTAACATCATTTCCTTCAGAATTGGATAGTAATATGCTACTGTTGCTTGGTCTCCACTGTAAAATTGGTTCGTTAAACTTGTTGACGCGGAATAGAAATATCGGGAAATAATATCAGCCTTTGTCAAACCACTGGCATATGTACCTGTTAAACTATTAAATGTATTATCTCCTGGTTGATTAAATAACTCTGTATAGTCTCCGCCAATTTGAAAACGGGCCAAAAACGCACCCTTACCTCCACTAATATCCGCAAAAAGAGGCGTCTTATTTAATTGAATATTAAGTTCATTCACAAGACTAATTGCGTCATATGTCCCCTGACGAATACTTGAAACAATAACATTGCTAACATCTACACCATCATCATTACGAACACGTCCGAGTTCTAAAATACTTAGGGAGGTATTATTCTTAATAGGACTAAAATAATAAAAAGATGACAGAAGTTTTAATTGTGTTATTGCTATATTTGTAATTGATTTATAAGTACGTGGAAGTCGTATATAGAAATCAGTAGGCTGAACATAAATACTAGTATCACGATCGCGACTATTAATCATAATTAATGCTGTATTTTTGTTTGTTTCAAATTTGGGGTCGGGTAGCTTCGCAGTATCCACAATCTCTTGAGCCTTACCGGATGATGTATAATCAACATATGAATATTTTAGGGCTGTATCTTCATACTTTCTGCGGTCTGCTTCCTTATTCAGGGATATAGCGCCCGCTAAAAATTGCTGAAACTTATTCTGCGGTAACTCTGCCACGCTCGTATCAGAGCCAGAATCAGAGCCCGAGTCTGATTCTGAACCCGAGTCTGATTCACTGTCTGAGGTATATGGTTTATAATATTTTTGAGACATGTCCCTCCTGGCTTACGCTTCGTTTTCATATTGGATTAAAAACGCATTCTGCTAAATAGGGTTGGATGTCATTCGCATCACAAACAAATAGTGGATTTGTAAATAGTATTCAAACACCGACGGATACAGTGCCAAATGCGATTGGATTGAGTGAAATTGGGGCTATTCGTACAAATTTAACAAATGTTCAGAAAATGGTGAATTTTGATACGAAAGCAATCTATACAAACATAATTGGTAAATATGATAAAATTCCTATTCAAGTAATTGATCCAATCAACATTAGTAATACATTTTATGTGGGCGGAAGTGACTATACCGCTTCAGGTTCAGGTGGTGGTGCTGGGTCTGGGACATCAATTACAAATGGTGCCTCTCGTATCAATGTATATAGTAACTTGAGCACAGCAATAAATGGAGTTATTCAATTTACGGCGAACAGCACACTAGCAGCATCATTTGATTCAAATGGAAATTTTTTATATCAAACACGAGGTTATGACGGTGTTTCAACGGGTACATTTACAGTTAATGGAAACTTTGTAACATCGCGCTTTCGTCTCCCTAGCAGTATAAATGTCAGTTCTATGTTTTTACAAGCAGATGCTTCAGGAAATGGATTCTGGCATACGCTTGATACCCTTGAGAATTATAATGTTCGTTTCCAAGCCATCAGTAATGGTCCTTCTGGTTGGCAGCAGGGATTTAATTTTACAAAATTAAGTTCAACACGTGGAAATATAAGCTCGTTAGGATTTATTGATGCGAATGGAATTTGGAACATTGGTCAGCCAAACTATGCTCTTAATACGGATTTGAAATCATCTAATAATGTTCTAGTTGCTTCTAACATACGATTTAAGGAAGCAACTGGTCAAGTTGGTTACTTTGTTCGCGCGGCTAATATTTACGGGGATCTTGAATATGTTGCTGCTGGGACATTTAATACATATCTGACAGACCAGATTACAGCTTCTAATAGTGCTACAACAGTTCTAGCAGAAGATAATGCTATTTCATTTGGTATTGGCGGCGGTGAAGTGGCTCGGATTAATTCAAATGGCTTTTTGGGGTTAGCCAATCCTCTTCCATTGGCAACACTTGATAATTCAAATGCCACTATTTTGCGGAGTACGCTTCAATTGCCCAATTTGTATCCAGGATACACTGCTAGAAAGGGATATTTGTTAACTGCGATTGATGATTCGGGAACTGCGACATGGCAGAATATTAGTAGCATAGCGGACGGTAATGGAAATTCAATTACAATTGGTGCTGTAGGAGCAGCTATTGCTCTAGCCGTGAATGGGCAGAATGTTCTCTACGCGACAACAACCAGTAATTTAATTGCTAGCGGTGGAAGTTCACCAGTTACAATGGATATAAGCGGTGTTATTATTGCTCAACAATATCGGGGATACTCTGATACTATTAATTTCACTAAGGGGGATGGTGCGGTACAAGCAGTTATTACGGCAGCTGGAAATATGGGTATTGGTACGACTACGCCTGGATATATGCTAACAGTTGCTGGAAGCGGATATATTGGAGGCAATCTTACAGTGAATACTACTTTACGAGGAAACCAGCTAATAACTGCGGGCGTTGGATTTATTGGTGATGGTTCACAGATTACCAATATTAATCCATTAAATGTTGGAACAAGTTCAAATAATTTAACCTTTTTCTATACTGATACTCGTACGAATCTTTCCAATCAATCCACGCAGACTTCGCAGAATTTATCAACAATGTTTGGAACCGTATCAACTGCCACATTTGATGTCTTCAGCACACTCAGCACACAGACATATGGTGTATGGAGTAGTTTATCCACAACTACCGGATGTGTCTTATCAACACTTTATGGCGCATCCAATGTACTGAGTACAGTTCAAGGTACTTCATTTAGCACACTCAGTAGTGGGACTGCTGGAATTTATACAATATTAAGTACTTCTGCTGTAGCGGCTGCTTCAACAGCGGTGGGAAATTTATCAACAACAAGTAATTATTTTAGTAGTTTTATTTCATCTATTGCTGCGGCTGGTCTAACAAATACATCCACTAGCATTGCGGGTCTTTCAACACTGATTGGTCCGGGATATTATGCGAATAGCACGACCACATATACATATATTAACCAAAAATTTAGCACAGCATCTAGCAGATTTGGATTAGCGGATGAAATAATTGCGATTCTGAACGATGGTGCTAGTTTCAAGCAGATTCATGTTGGTTCCACGCTTCCAACTCCGCGAATTTCAACTTCTGTGTATACAGCGGATATCAGCGGCAGTGTTCTTTTTCGTAATGGGCCCATTTACATGAGCACAATTGTTGGTGTTCAATATCCACTTGGCTCCTTGCTAGATGGTGCTTTAGATGTAAATGGACTTATTTATAGCAAGGGGATTGCTACTAAATCTGCGATTGGTCCCACTTTTTATCGGCAGGGTTCAACACTTGGAGGCTGGGGCGCAGATAATCGCTTTATTATAGGAAAATCATCACTTTCTTATTTTGGAACAGGCATTGACATTAGTGGAAATATTAATCTAACAGGGAATTTGTATGTAAATGATAATGAAATTGAATTATCGCCAACATGGAATAAAGTCGGTTCTAATGCCACATATACAACGGGATATGTAGGCATAGGAACAACTGCTCCTCAAAATAGTTTAGATGTGGCGGGAATTATTCGGTGCCAAGGCTTACAGATTGTTAGTTTTGTAGATCCGGGAACAGGAGGCGGTAATACAGGAGATGTTGCTCTTGTTAATATTCGGACGTCTACATTGGCTGTATCTACGATTAATTCATTTCCGGCTTTCCCGAGTAGATCGGGTTGGAGTGATTTATTGTTACAATCATCACTGACCACAGTGGCTAAAGTAGTTTGCTCAACAAATGTGGTCTTAAATGCTTCATCTTTTTTATTGGCCTCCGCAAATCACAATATTGTAAATACAACTGGTTCTTTAAGAACAGGGTATACTTATTTAACTGTCAATGGATATAGGAGTTTGAGCACAATGATAACTGTGGCGGCTAATTCTGCGGGGTCCGTGTCATTAGCACATCGTATTTATGAGGGACCAGGAACATATACCGTTGCTGCGTGGTCTTATGCGGATTCTGGTTCAGGTCTCATAGGAATAAGAGCAGATGTCTCGGCTATGGGTAATATGTTTTGATTCCGAATTTTATGACGTTCTTCAATTACAGTTTGCGGTAGCCATACCCTCTTTTTCTCGATTGTCGCACAATACATACTTCTATCTTCCATATCCCGTAAATTTCCTAATATACGATTTCCAGCAGATATTCCTCCATCTATTCCTACTGTCCCGCAGGAGCAATATTTGAAATCATGTACATGTTTACTTTCAATTGTTTCCTTACATTTCTTACAATAGATTGCGTGTCTTGTTTGTGTATACCGCAGGCCGCCATAAATGACGGAAGGCATTTCTTTACTTTTTATCTTACAAGTTCTTCTAAGTAAGCGCACACCTGCTGGAAGAACTTGCGTTGAATAGCGCCGTCGGGAGTCTTCCAACGCGCCCTTTCTGCTGGCAACTCAATTGTAGCGACTAATTGATTTCCCAATTTATGAAGTAACTTTTGTTTCTTGTGAAGAGCCAATAGTTTCTCTACTAGCGTGGATGTTGTACATGCTGGATTGCCTGATTCAACAACTCCTACGAATGCGGGAATGATACCAATATCAATTACAATCGCCTGTGGGGGAATTTGAACACCCGTATCCGTGACTGTGGCTTGGTCTTTGTCGTAGTAATAAACACTGTAGAAATCATTTCCACTGCGCGCATCTTTGCCAATAAAGAACTTATAATTATCGGGATATGAAGTTGCTTGAGGGATGGGAACGCGTGTCTGTCCTTGTCCTTGTCCTTGTCCTTGTCCTTGCGACGTAGTCGCTGGCAACCTCGTCACTGGCGGCTGTCTTGTTGCTGGCTGTCCTTGAGGAAGAGGCTGTGTTTCTCTTGCTGCCTTCCTTGTATATTGAGGTACACGATAGTCGGGAACAACCTGTCTAATTGTTCTTCCTAAGATGTCCATATTTGAAAGCGTCAATTGTCTGCGCGGATTCAGCGGGTCCATTACTTCAGTTCCTCTTTCTCTTTCATGCCGAATATGCCGGTCCAAATATTCTGCTCGTAGACAAGTTCCAGCACTGGTCTTAATAAGAGAAACCATTTCCTCATCCGTCATGGCTTTTAGATTCTTTCCTGTGAAAGGCTCTTCTGAATTAGCACATTGGGTTGAAATCCAATTCTTCATTGCTTCACGCGGACCTACAGGAATCTTACTTGCCTTGCGTGTGTATAGCATTGGAGGACTACCTTCAGCATCATGGGGTAAGCGTTGTAAACGCCTTTGAACGCGTCCGCCTACTTTTACGCATTTGCCTGTTTCGGGATTCAGAATCTTTCCAGCAGGACATCTGTCTTCCTCTCCTAGTCCTTGTCCTTGTCCTAGCGTAGCTGGAATGGGCGCTGGCATAAAAAAACTTCTCTGCGAATCAGGTGCTAACACAGGAAGACGCGACTGGCGCATGGAACGAGTAACTGCTCTAGCCATTTGCGGCACTGTATTATATACAGGAATCGGTGTAAGACGCGTGACTGGTTGATAGGTGGGCTGATAAGTATTCACTCTGCGCGTAACAGGTAAAGTTTGAATACGTCTACCTAGACGACCTCCTGATTTTACACAGCGAAGTGTCTGTGGATTAAAAACTGAACCAGGTGGGCATAAAGACATCCTATATAAGAACAGCGAAAATAAGTATTATAAGATGGGCGGTGTTGTAGGAGCTTCTCAACATACAATAGCTGAAGGCGGCCGTATTCTTTCTCAACGCATTCATTCAGGAGTTCCCTTTGTAGCAGGAAAGATGGGAACAAGTGAATTTGATGCTCTTTATTGGTTTGTAAGTCAAATTGATGCTCCTTTTCCGCGGGAAATTCGGCGTAATATGATGATTAATGCCGGCCTTTTCCCCAATGAAATTATAGAAGGCTCGGATTGTCTGCGGGAATGGTGTCAATATATGATGGAAAACTTTCATCTAATGGATGAGATCGCAATGTGGAATCCGATTAAACCAAGGGAGGAGCGTTTCTTTATACAAGACTATATGCCGCAGGTTAAAAAATTTTTACCTCTTCGGGCTCTAGAGCCATTTTATCAGGATTTGCCAGAGAATCGTTGGAGTCTAGCAATAGAAACGCCTTTCTGTGTAGTATCTCCCTTTGTGGAATCAATTGAAAATCAATGGAGTAAACGAGACATATTATTTCCTTTTTCACTGTGGTCTACAAAGGCTAAATTTTCCGGAGGAGTGCGCTCGGGATATTCGCCGTTAATATGTGATAAGGACGAGATGTGCTCGTGGCCTTCGCATGTTTTGGAGCAGGGCTGGTGGGGAGGTGTGAATCATATCGTGGAATCTTGTATTGCTACGGGAGCCAAAATTGTCTTTGTTGGAGCGGGTGCGTTGAGTCTGCCTGTTTGCTTTGAACTAAAGAAAAGAGGTATCTCTGCTATACATACTGGTGGTGGAACGCAGATTATTTTTGGTATTAAAGGGCGACGGTGGCTTAATCACGGCGTTATTTCTCATTTTTTTAATGAGCACTGGATATCGCCACAAGCATCTGAAATTCCTTCTGCTGGAAATGCGATTGAAGGCGGTTGTTATTTTTGAACTATATTTGTATTAAGCCATGCTTCATACCAGTCTACTGCTTTTTTGAAATTCATAGAGGGTTGAAAAACAATTGGACGGCGTTCCCGCATGAATACAAAAACGGGTTGTTGAGGTTGCTTCCAAAGCGTCATCAAGAACATAAGACATGCTGCGGCTGACCTCTGCATACCCGCAGCACAATGAATAAGAATATTCTTATTTTCATGATATTCTTTAAGAAGTTTATAGACTATTTCAGGACTCCAGTCCAGCATATTCTGAATTTCCTCCTCTTCTAAGTTATCATGAACAGGGACGCGATAATAAGTCATCTGTCCGGGAAGTTGAATAAAGGGAATATCCTTTGTACAATTAAAAATAACAGTTATATTATTTTCAATTAGAAATTTTTCATCTAGGGCCGCACGAATGCCGCCTAACCAAAGACGACCGGGAATCATTTCAGTTGCGGCTGAACTGTCGGGTCCAATAAGTGGCATCTAATCAACACTTTCAAATGATTCTGCGCTTGGCGACGCAGGAGCAGTGGAGGGTTGTGCCAGTGATGTATAAAGGGTAATGATCTCAGACCCTAGTAACGGTGGAAGAACAGGAGGAACTGGATTCACATCATGTATGAAATCAAATGCGAATGAATCATCCACATATAAGATGGGCGTCAACGCAATACTCTGATTGGAGATTACTCGTATAGCCTCAGTAATAGCACGATCTTCCACTTTCTTTGATTCAATATAAACACGAATATGATGATATGTATTTACCCAAAGGAATTTAACAATTTTCTTTACCTGTGCTTCATCCTTCCAATCTGAGCGATTGAAGTAGTTGAATCGGGAATACTGGACCAAATCGGGAAGAATCGCCTCCCACTTTTTAAGGAGTTCCTTTCCCTTCTTATTAGTTTCAGTATCTACCTCATCAAGTGACCTAATCCAGATAGGAACTTCCTTTTCAATCCTATCCCGAGAGAAACTGGGAAGTGGAGCGAATTTTTCAATCATATCCATCCAAGTTTCAATAGCATCCTCATCATCCATTTCCTTAAACAATTCTTTACACACATGATAAGTCATCTCAGGCCGATTTTTGATACATAGAGTGTCTAGATTAAACTTGGCAGCATGATATTTAGTTAGGATAGAAGGAACTGGCTTCTTATTCTTCCCGCACCAAGAATAAATCTCATACTGTAGATGGATTAACTGGCCGATTGTAAAAGGCGCATTTGTGGTTGGATTCTTAGGTGTTAGTGGGTCAGGAAATCCATAGTCTGAATGATGGAGATACATCTTCATGCTCTTAAGAAGAGTATCACCGTGAATCCTATAGACACAACGATTTGTAATATCTGTCCACTCAATACAGTTATTGGGTGTTGGATCTTCCAGTGTTTCATAATTGGGAATCGGCAGAATCTTCTTTTGGCACTTCTTGCTAAGCCAAGCATTTACTAGACGCTGCATCTGGTAGCGAATATGCGTGAATGATTCCCATAGAGAACGATACGCATTCGCCTTCTTATGAATATAAGTCGTTTTTAGGTATTCTGATACTTCAGAGGGTACCTTAAATTCAGTTTTAGGCAACTTGTTAAATGGATTAATTAGATCTGATAAATGATCTCTCAGTTTATGAAATGGAAGAGTAACCAAGAGGTTGCCCGAAGTAATATCCATATTATCCATCAATTTGCGGAAAATACGAGTACATCCAGGCGCACAGCGTGTATTATAGAATTCATCTAGGGACTTTGGATTAAATTTACTCTTACAATTAGTTTTATTGCTTTTGTTTTCTACTAGGAGCCACTGCCTCATATTAGTGTTACTAATTCTACTTTGTGGTTGACTAAAAGGCATTCCCGGATTAAATCGGGGAAGATGTGCCTCTATCTGTTCGCGAATTGCGTTTTGCTCGCGGATTTCATCTGTTTCCTCCCTAACTGGAAATTCAATATTTGATAAACGCTGGAATGCCGAGCTGGGAGTTTCACCCACGTGACTAAAATCCAGTATTCTTGCAACAGGCTGATGATTTTCAGACATTCCCTTACTAATTACTTATTATTCTGCTGTTTTTCCACCTATTATTCTATAAGGCGGGCTGCCTTCAATTTTTTGTATTTATATAGAGCCTTTGGCTTTACAATAATTCTATAGATAATCTCGGTTTCTTTATCTTCCCAAAGATAGCCATCTGCTGGCATACAGTCTTTTGTAAAGAATTTTTTCTGTATAGAATTATATAGAAAATATTGCTTTTGTATTTCATGATAGACCCATTCAAGTTCAGGAAGACCGGAAAGGTCTGCCTTTTTAAGAATATGATTCTTGCTAGAAACAGTAGAATTATACGAATTATGAAGTTCACAGCCCGAGCATTGAATCATCTGACGAGCAGGACATTGCTTATAAAGCATGGTCTCCAGATTAAGAATCCAGAATTCACACTGTGTTGACCCGTCACTTAAATCGCCGGTCATTTCAAGCTGGCACTCTTCGCCAACACCTAATACTTTATTCTTTGCCTCCCGAAATGGAATATTTAGTTCACGACACACTGACTCTAAGAAAAGGACATCATGCTTGAAAATTACAGATGAAAGATCTTCTAGAAATCCACGAGGAATACGAACCATAGTTTTTGCTGATTTTGTAACCTTACGCGGTTAAGTCAAATTTTTCAATTGCGTGATTCTAGCAGGGATGTCGGCTTACTGGGGCCCAAGATTATGGTATTTACTTCATACATTTTCAGTCAAGATAGACTTAACTGTAGATAATCGGGCATTATGGGGAAATTTTTTGAAAGTATCTCTTGCTGTAATGAATTGTCCAAAATGTCAGAGTCATTTTTCAGGGGAGTTGCGTGGTTTGAATTTACGAGTGATTACAAAAGCCGAACTTGAAGAATGGTTTTATGCCCTACATAATGAAATTAATCAGACTAATATAAAACCGCTTTTTACTGCGGATGAATGGGCCGCTGAGAAGGCTAAACCTGTGGATAAAGAGCGTCTAGCAGTAGTTATCAATGAATTAACAGCACATTTTCTACAAAATGAGCGGACAACACATCTAAATGCGGGTTCAAGTCGTATTTGGCGTAGTCTAGTAAACCGATTTTTAGTACAACTCTAACCAGTACATACAACCGCAATTTCCGGATCATCGGCGGCAGGAGCCATGTTTCGCGTGATTCCGAGAACATCGGAATTGAGTTGCGTATTACAAATATCCAGAGTATGCCAGTAAGCAACAGCAAGCCCCCATCCTAGCAGCGAACTTAATAAAATACTAAATCCCGTATCACATCCTGTTTGATAGCGGATACCCATGAATGTAACTAACAGTACAGATGATGCTAGAATACTAATTTGAGTCCTAGACATGCGACGCATATAGGCTTCAAATAACTTGTTATTTCCTTTCATTTTCATTAAACGGTAGGAGTTGTATATAACAAAAGACAAAATAAAAGCCGTTTGGGTCATCCATTCACTCGGGAATGTAAAAGGCCGGGCTGTTCCACTAAAAGGATAACAAGTAGATGGCCCTTCAGGTATTGGGGAACTTAACCATGCCACAACATCATCGCCTAGCATAGGAGCAAATTTTCCAAATATTGTTTGTATAATTATAACAATAAAGTAGACCATGATTACACCAACACTTACTAGAGACCATGTTGGCTGGAAGAATAGAATACCTAGAATGAGAAAACTAATAGACATTAAAAAGGGAAAATTCTGAATACTATTCAATGAAAAATCCCGGATGTTTTGAAATATAAATGTTGTCATTCTACCCTATTCTAAGGTCTATTTAATTCTTAGGGTTCTAATCAGAAGGATTAGCACAGACATAAATAGGTTTTTCATCAGGGATGCGCTTTTCTAAGAGGGGTAAATGGAGAGCATTTACAATTCTCCTGCCGAAAGTTGTAACGGTAACAAAGACAAAGATTAATCCAACAATTAATCCAAAGATTAAACTAATGATGGCCGCCCACCATGGTTCACAATTTGTGGCAACTCGGATACATCCTAATCCAGCAACCATTATAAATGTCATAATTGTAAATATACGGAGCCAATAAGCCGTTGTGGGACGCATAGAAAGCTCATCTTTGAATATCATTCCCTGCGTGGCTACAAAACTTAAGATATATCCCATAACAGACATATAATAAGAGGGAACAATACCCTCAATCAAATTACTACTTTGGGAAAGAACTGACATCATTCGTGACCATGATGCTCCAGGAAAATGACCACTACAATTGTCAAATGTTCCTCCTAATGCGCCTCCTGCTCTTGCCAGTGACGGTGATTGGGTACGCAGTAAATTGCTCAGAAATCCTTGTGCTAGACCAGTTGAAATAATTCCAGCAGCAAATGATGCCAAGGCTGGTTGCCATCCAAGAATAAAGGTTAAGAAAAGCGAACCACTTAATAAAATATCCGGAAGAGTACGAAACGCATATCTTGCTTGACCTTTCACTTCTTCAGATATAAATTTTGCCTGATCTGCCATTGAATCTAGAATACCTGCTCGGCTTTGTCCTACAAATACTCCAGCTGCAAATGCTTGAGCCATCCCTATAGTATATATCTAATTAAAGATGTATTGCGTAAATATATAGGTTAGGCGAATAGATAATGGGAATACCTTCATTTTATAGACACCTTTTACGACGCAATGCGAAGGCATATGCTGCGGGTTCTTACAAGTCACTTGGATTACCCGGAGTTTCGCATTTTATGCTGGATTTTAACTGTATTATTTATGCGGCTATGAAAACACTTAAGTCTGTGACTTCTGAAGCCTATGAAGTGGGATTACGACGGGAAGTAGGTGTATGGTTAGAGCGTCTTGTAAGTCTTATTGGACCTACACACGAAGTGTTTATCGCAGTGGATGGACCGGTGCCTCTAGCAAAGATTCATCAACAGAGGCTCCGGCGTTTTAAGTCAGTTTGGTTACGAAAGCGGGATGAAGGCTTGCGGGCTGAACTTGGTCTTCCAGCTGCGGCTGAAGGATGGGATAGAAATGCAATCACACCAGGCACAGCATTTATGAATGAAATGAATCATTTTTTGGCTGGATGGACTCTAAAGTGGAATAAAATGGGCGGATGCCAGTGTGCGTTAAGCGGCTCGGACGAAGCTGGTGAAGGAGAACATAAGATAATGCGACGACTTTCAACAATGATTGGCAAAAACGTAGTTGTGTATGGATTAGATGCTGATTTAATTTTGCTAGGAATGCTTCACGCAGATTTGACTAGCAATCGGATTTTGTTGTGCCGAGAAAATGGTGAAGGGACTGTAACGGATGTGGCTGAATTAACGATACAGTTTTTTGACCCAACGGCTGTCTTAGAAACACTTTGGCTTGCGCATTGCCGCGATGGAACTTCTCGGTCTGTGTGGCTGCGGGACTATGTTGCTATAATGTCTGTGCTTGGAAATGATTTTATGCCTCATTCATTGGGATGGACCATTCGGGATGATGCTATTAGTTTTATTCTTGAAGGCCTAGAGACTATTTGTCTACAAGAAAAAATGCGTTTAACTGTGGAAGGGAAAATTAATATTCATGTTTTGAGGAAATTCTTTTTATGGTGCTCGGATGAGGAATCTACAAGAGTGGGAAAATGGCTCAAACAGAAACAAAATTTTTATCCACCGGCTTTAAAACAGATTGAACCTTTTGCTCGTGCTGTAGAGGAGGCCGAATCAGAGCCAATGCTTCGTCAGACGGAAATGTTTCTGATGGAAGGAAGCGTTCTTTCGCCTAATTGGCGGACACTGCTAGAAACTTATCATTTTTCCTCTTCGGCTCAAGCAGATGCGGCGGCGACTGAGTTTATCCGTGGGTTTTCTTGGGTTTACGCGTATTATTTAGATTCATCGTCGGTGGATGTAAACTGGTATTATTCATGGTCTTCCGCACCCACCTTCGCAACCCTTGCTCGTGTTCTTAAAAAGATGGATAGTTTACCATTGCCTTTGGGTTCTGTTAAGCCTGTTTCTGCGATGACACAATTAGTCATGGTTTTACCGCCGCAGAGTCATGGTCTACTACCAGTTCCTGTTGCTTGGAGCCTAAGTAAATATTTTGAGTATCTGCCAGAAAGTTTTAATTTAGAGTATTTTGGACATCGCTTTTTGTGGGAATGCGAACCGATTATTCCTTTTATGCCTAGGGCTCTAGCAGAGAAGATTGCTGGGTGCTAGTATCCCGGTCAAAATCTCGGTCAAAAGCCTTCAGTTTTGAAAAATTTGTCTTATTTTTTAATTCTAGTTGTCTAACAAATGATATCCGCAGGATATCCTATTTGAATGTCTGCTAAAATCCAAAAAATTGACTACTTAAGTTGCCCCAGAGTGTAGCCACGGAGAAATGTCACACAACCTAAAGAACGCAGCAGAAATGAATACAATGAGTCAATCAGCAATCAGGGAAACGAAGGAGGGTGTAATTGCAGCGGACGACCAGTCCGAGTCGCTGCCAGTTTATAAGAGTTTTGACGATATGAATCTGCCAATGAATCTACTGCGTGGAATCTATTCTTTCGGTTTTACGCAGCCGAGTAAGATTCAGACGCGCGCAGTAGTTCCCTTTGCGCAGCGTCGCGATATTCTGGCGCAGGCGCAATCAGGTACTGGTAAAACGGGCACATTTGTTATCGGTTCACTGGCGCGTGTGAATCCGGAACTACTTGCGCCGCAGGTTCTGATTATTTCACCTACGCGTGAACTATCAAAGCAGATTGCGGATGTTTATTCCGGTATCGGCTCATTTATGGGCATCAAGGTGCTTCTAGCAGTAGGTGGTTCTGCTCGTAATGAGAATACCTCCGACCTGCGCCGTGGAGTCCATGTAGTGGTCGGAACACCCGGTCGCATTTATGACCTTGCTATCAAGCAGAATCTAAGCTTTAAGAATCTGACTTCATTCATTCTGGATGAGGCGGATGAGATGCTACAGGAGCGCTTTGCCGAGCAGATTCGGGAGATTATTAAGATTGGCCTCCCCAAGACATGCGCGGTGGGTCTTTTCTCGGCGACTATGCCACCCGAGGTTCTAGAGATTGCGGGCATGCTTCTTCAGGACCCGGTGCGCATTGTGCTGGAGCCTGAGAATGTAACACTGGAGGGTATCCAGCAGTATTATGTTCCGCTGGAGAAGGATGAGTGGAAGCTGGAAGTGCTCTGTGATATTTACGAGGGACTCAGCATTAAGCAGTCCCTGATTTACTGTAATACGCGCGACCGGGCTGAAATGCTCTACGCCAATATGATTAAGCGCGACTTTACGGTTTCACTCATTCATGGTGATATGGATCCGGCGACCCGCGCGGAGAGGATGCGTGAATTCCGTGTGGGTTCAACGCGTGTCATGATTTCAACGGACCTGCTTTCTCGTGGTATTGATGTCCAGCAGGTGTCATCTGTCATCAACTATGATATTCCTTCGCTTAACTCAAAGGAGACCTACGTTCACCGCATTGGTCGTTCGGGCCGTTTTGGCCGTAAGGGAACGGCGATTTCTCTAGTAACACCCGCTGAGCACCGCAACCTCAAGCAGATTTCTGAGATTTACAAGTTCTCAATTGAGGAGCTGCCTTCAGATTTGAGCAAGGTTCTCTGTTAGTGTATACCATCTTGAAAAATTTGACCTCAATAAAACATTTTTGCTGCTGGTAGTAGCAAGAATGTCTTTGTCAGTTTCGTATGTGCGCGCAGAATGGTGTAAGGTTTGTAAGGTCTTGTTGCCTGAGGTTGAGATAATGTGTAAGAAATTCGGTGTTCCTCTTACGGTCTTGGATCTTGAAGATATGTCCGATGATGAGCAGGCAGAGATTACTTCACTTCCTTGTGTAACTGTGCTAGAAAATGGAAAGCCAAAAGAGGTGATTAAGGAAAAGAAGAAGGAGCGACTGGAGGAACTTCTTTCGGCTTCTGTTAGTCTTGATGAGGACTTTTAAATTGTGGCGGGTTTAAACCTTAAAGGAATGTATTAACTAAAATGAGCATTGATGTGCTTTGGGATTTATCATTGACAGAACATAAAAAGATTATACAAAAAATGCAGGGAGCGCCGACAAGAGAAGAGAAAGAAAAAATCTGGAATGACCGATGCCATATTCTCCGTTATATTCTGGAACCATATATCTATAATTATTTGTTACTAACGTATGGACCAGCCCTTGACCGATTCTGGCAGAGTTATATTCCTCCCAAGAAGGCCGATAATGCGTTCGTAATAGTGGAAAGGCGACCGCATCCCAACTTTTGGTATATTTTACGAAATATAGCGTGGGCGGGCCCGCAGATGTCTGTTTATATTTTTTGCTCCGATGAAAATGAGGACTTTATTCGTACTCTACTGGGTGATAAAGCAGAACATTTTAATATTATTCAGCACTTTAAGGGTAATCCTGTTCGGGAACGCGGAGTTCAAGAATATAGTAATTTTTATACTGATTATCGGAGCTATGAAATGATAGATGCTAAATATATTATGACTGTCCAAATGGATATCTTTATTCGGCGTAAGTTGGATATGGGCATGTTTATGTCAGATTATTATGGAAATCCGTGGGCTTGGAATCAAGAAGATCCCGGTGGTGGCGGAGCAACTGTTCGTCGTGTAGCAAAAATGATTGAAATTTGTCGGCGGTATAGACCCGACCCGTCAATTGATTGTCCTGTTCCCGAAGATGGATGGATTAATGAAAAAATTAAGGAATGTGGAGTATGGCCCGATAAAGTGATTCGCGGAACAATCTTCATGGAAACACTTCTTATTAATAATCCATATGTCGTTCATCAAACTTGGTCATTTACTGATGTAGTTCTGCAGGAAGGACCGGATGTATTTTTAGGTTTATGGCGTAATCTATTAACTTTCACTGTGGATTAAGACTGAGGACTAGTTAGAGCGTGCTCAAATCTACTGAGGACTAGTTAGAGCTAGCCAAGACACGGGGAACTTCTCCGCTAGCAGAACAGATACTTGATGAGCATAATCACGAATCTCCTTCTGCGCATCTGGAGCATCACGCAGACCACAGAGACGAGCATATCCATATAGAGAACCAGTCTCAATAAACTCCGTGTACATTGACTGCGGCAATACAAAGCGGGCCTGCTCGGGACACACGCCCTGCTGGAGCAGTTCCTTATACAAGTCTAGAGCCTGTGTATGCCACTGATGAACCTTATCTACTACTACATTGTGTGCTTCTACAGCAGTATCCATTGACCCCTGCTTGACAGAGGGATTGCGCTGACGCCACATCGTGGGTTCAAAGAACTCAGGATCTGTGTCTACATATCGCCGACTAATCTCATTACGGGAGAAGCCAACAGTGTGCCGAAACCATTCACGAGCAATCGGAATCGGCATCTTCAAGCGGAGACGGATTTGCGGATGGAAGAACGGACTTACATGCTTGTGTGTTGCCAAATACTTAATTAGCTTTGCGTCACCGGGTGTCATTACGGTGGATTCCTTGCCCATGGATACGCGTGCCGCATTAACAACCGTTAGGTCTGAACCAAATACTTCTAGGAGTTCTACTTCGGGCATTCCGTATGCTTAGTTTCTAGCACAGAACTTGCTTCAAATTTTGTAAGAATCTAAGACAGATTTTAAGGAAAAATACGAGGACCCGACGCCTTAAGAAGCATCGCCTTGGTTAATTTTGTTGGAGGCTTATTATATTTTAACTTCCGAGTCTGCTTAATTGGATGCGGAGATTTATATGATTTTTCGGCTTTAAAAGTCTTGGCGTAGATGTCTTGAAGTTCCTTTGTTGGAAGTTTACCGAAAATCCAGGCATTCTTGCAGACCTGTTCCTTATAACCTGCTTTTAGACACTTCCTCGTAAATTGTCTAATAGAAGATTTCTTCATTCTTACTTTATACTTTAGGAATT
>Ga0209829_10001240_pt1 | contig 21232 bp, 20 predicted proteins | sample C_140205_EF_Meta_FD_187311 | JGI IMG/M metagenome (GOLD analysis project Ga0209829, IMG submission 187311) | Freshwater microbial communities from Lake Croche, Canada to study carbon cycling - C_140205_EF_MetaG (SPAdes) (version 2) | ecosystem: Environmental > Aquatic > Freshwater > Lake...
GTAGAGATCCATCGTGTCATCCGACACGCTCATCAGCTTGCCGAACATCTCCTGCACCGGATCGCTGACGCCGACGTAGTTGCCGTAGGACTTCGACATTTTCTTCACCCCATCCAGCCCGACGAGCAGCGGCATGAGCATGACGACCTGCTGCGGCTGGCCTTCCTCCTTCTGGAGATCGCGTCCGACGAGGATGTTGAAAAGCTGGTCGGTGCCGCCGATCTCGACGTCGGAGCGGACCTCGACGGAGTCCCAGCCCTGCATGATCGGGTACTGGAGTTCGTGGAGGCGGACTTCCTGGGCGGAGTCGATGCGGTTGCGGAAATCCTCACGCTGGAGCATCTGCTGGAGGGTCACGCGGCCGTTGAGCTTGAGGACCTCCTCGTAGGTCATCTTGCGGAACCAGTCGCCGTTGTAGACGACCTCGGTGAGCGCCTTGTCGAGGATCTTGAAGGCCTGGGTCGTGTAGGTCTCGGCGTTGAAAAGCACCTCGTCGCGGGTGAGTGGCGGGCGGGTGGCGGAGCGGCCGGTGGGATCGCCGATGGTGGCGGTGAAGTCGCCGATGATGAGCACCGCCTGGTGGCCGAGGAGCTGGAACTGGCGGAGTTTTTCAAGTGCGACGGTGTGCCCGAAATGGATGTCCGGCGCGGTGGGATCGACCCCGAGCTTCACGCGCAGTGGTCTGCCGAGGCGGAGTTTTTCGAGGAGTTCCTTTTCCGAGAGGACCTTGGCGGTGCCGGTGGTGAGGAGCTTGAGCTGTTCTTCGGGCGTCACGGCGGCGGGTTTAGAGGAGAAATCCGGATTCCGAAACCTGAAAGTCGGGTTTCGTGTTCAATTCGATCTCCCGCTGATCTGGAGGATGCGCTCGACCTCCTGGATGGCCTGCGGATTGTCGGTGATCATGTGGCTGGAAGGGATAACTTTCTCGCTTTCGACTCCGCTGAGATGCGAAGACCAGTAGGGCACGATGCCATCGCTGCTCTTCGCGATACTGCCGTGGCCGAGCTCTCCGATGATCGAGTTGAGGCGGATGTGCTTGGGAAAGGCGGTTTCCTGAAGCGCGAGGATGGACGGGTCATTCGGCGTCAGGGTGTCGATGGCGGTCGGCAGGCGGTTCGGATTCTGGAGCAGGACGGCTCCGGTATTTCGAAGGGTGATGTCGACGAGGTCGACGGTCAGGCGTTTGGGCAGCTTGATCAAGTTCGAGAGCCACGAGAAAATGTAGCGTTCAGCCATCGGGCTGCCGTGGTGCGGGACTGCCATCAGGATGACCCTGCTCGGGTAATCGACGGGCTTGTAGAGCAGCCCGTTCTGGATGAGCTCGCGTCCTCGTGCATCGAGCTTCAATTGGTTGAAGGGGACCTTGAAATAGGCCTTGTAGAAGCACTGTTTCGGGTCGCAGACCGAGGAACGCGTGACCAATCCTCCCATGGAGTGCGCGACGATGACCGTTTTTTCGAGGTTGCCACGATCGCCATGGGCCTTTGCATAGTTCTTTGCCTGGTTCATGAAGGCGCGAAATGCGGCGCTGGTGACAATCCAAGGATTGCCGGTCGGGTAGTTGAAGTACCAGACTTGGTATTTCTTGCGGAACCATTCCTGGCCGGCCAGCTCGTTGACCATGCGTTTGAAGGTGCCCGGGCTGGAGTTCACGCCGTGCACAAAGACCACCGGGATGCGGTCGGGATCGTAGGGTTGTCCGAAATAGAGGCCGGTTTCTTCCTGGAAACGCTCCGGCAGCAGGACGTTCTGGATCGTCAAGTCATCGAGAAGGCACATGCTCCAGTAAAAGGCGTGGCCGGCCGACCAGTCGGCCGCCAGTTTCACAGCGCGTCCGCCGAGGGTGGTCTCCGATTTCTGGAGTGGGGCGGTGAATTGCCATGAGGGCACCGATCCGCGATCAAAGCGCAGCAGGGCGGTGATGTTGAACGGCTGCCCGGTGGGAGGAGCAAACATCGCGCGCTTGGCACCACCCTCCGCCGACTGGTCGCACCAGCCGACAATCGGCAACCCGAGTCCCGGCGTGACCTTGCGCTCGCCCAACGAGTCCGTGTTCACGGTATGGGCGGGAAACAGCACCTGGGCCGCTTCGATGTGGGCATCCTCCAATTCACGTGGCGCCAGCCGGGTCCCCATCGCCGTGGCGGCATCGTTCCAGGGGCGCTTGGGGCAGCGGAGTTGATCGAAAAGTTTCCCGACCGAGAGATTGTATCTGGCTTGGGCGGCGGGCCATTCCGACTGACGCCCGGAGTTTTCCAGGATCCGCCAGGCGGCATGGGCCTCCGCGATCAGTTCGGGCGCAGGCTGGCGCGAGCCGCGGGGGATGCTGGTGCACTGGGGCGGAGCGGGTGCGCCGCACTGGGTGAGCATGACCACAATAAGGGCGATGGAAAGGAGGCGTTTCATGGCTTCAGCGGCCGGATGATGGGGGAAAAGGTCTAACTGCCAAGTTCGGATTGGACACTCTCTCGGCTCGACAACCCACTACCGGCAAATTCGGATGGAGGCATGTCAATCGATGGTGATTCCGGACCGCCTCCCGCCGCTCTGCCCCAGAGTCCGCCGCAGCAGGTCAAGGTGTTGGGCATCCTTCACTTGGTGTTTGCCGGAATCGGTATCGTCGGCGTGGCCATCGGAGTGATGATGTTGCTCTTCAAGGAGGCGATGTTCCACATGCAGGAGAATGCCGGGGAGCTTCAAGCGCAGCAGGCCCAGTTTTCCCGAGCAGTGATGGAGGCGACCAATGTGGTCAACTGGTATGGCTACGTGGCCAACCTGCTGCTGGCGGCACTCCTCCTTGTGGCCGGCATCGGGTTGCTGAAACGCAAGCTCGGCGGCTTGCGGTGGTCCATGATCTACGCTTGGACCTCGATCGTCACCAAGGTCGGCAATCTCCTGCTGTTCTCACTGCTGGTGATCCCGAAGTTGGATAAACTCTTTGCCGGACTGGATCTCTCCAGCCCGATGCTCAAAATGATGGGCCCGATGGTGCGGACCACCACGATCGCCAGTGGAGTGCTGACGCCGATCCTCACCTGCATCTACCCGATCCTGGTTCTGATCCTTTTGAACCGCGACTCGGTGAAAAAATCCTTGATCTGAGTCTCCGCCTCCGATTTTTCGCTTTCCCAATCGTCAATCCTCGCGTAGTTGTCGCGCCCGCCGAAAAAATGGTGGTCGTAGTTCAATGGTAGAGCCCCAGATTGTGATTCTGGTTGTTGCGGGTTCGAGTCCCGTCGATCACCCCATTTTTCCCATCGGGGAGCATACCGCTCCCGGGGGGGTAGAATGGCAATCTCGACTGAGTGACCATGCAGCCCCTAGAAAGCCGGATCGGCTATAAATTCCGAAATTCGTTCCTTCTCGCCGAGGCGCTCACCCATCCGAGCCTGGCCTATGAATCGAAACAGCCGCACTTCGACAACCAGCGGCTGGAGTTCCTTGGTGATGCGGTGCTGCAGTTGATCCTGACCGAGGAGCTTTATCGGATGTTCCCGGATTTCCCGGAAGGCCGACTGACGAAGCTCCGCTCACGGATCGTCTCCCGCCGGGCACTGGCGCGCTTCGCGATGCTGATCCATCTCGGCGATTACGTGCTTCTCGGAAAAGGCGAGGAAACCACCGGTGGTCGCCGTCGGCTTTCCACCCTCGCGGATGCCTTCGAGGCCCTGCTCGGTGCCGTCTATCTCGACACCGGCATGGCACCCGCACGCGAACTCACGCTGCGTCTTCTCCAGTCGGAAATCGGTGGCCTCGCCGCGAGTCCCGAGGAGCGGAATCCGAAAGGGGAGCTTCAGGAATGTCTTCAAGCGCTTTGTCCACAGGCCCCGACTTACCGGGTGATCAGCGAAAGCGGCCCCGACCATCGCCGCGTCTTCCAGACCGAGGTTTCCTGGCAGGGACTCATTCTCGCCACGGGCAAGGGCAAGAGCAAGAAGGAGGCTGAAGCCCGCTCCGCCGCTGAAGCCCTGCGTGCCCGGCTATGGGAAAAGATGGAGTGGCAGAAAAGCTGAGCGATCAGAGTCTGTGTGGAAATTCAGCCGGATCAGCCAGCCGGGCATTTTTCTAACAGAATTTACAGAATGATTTAGAATTTACAAAACGTGGGAATCGACAATTTGAAAGAATTTGAAGCATCTCGTCAATTTTGGAAATTTCGTTAATTCTGTCAAAACTACTCCGATCCATCAAAGCACCTCATGTTTCACACCGCCTCTCAGGCCCTCAGCTTCGAATACGCCCGCAGGTAGCCGACGCACTGCGCGATCTCCAGCACGGAGGTTTCCCAGTTGTATTCATACTCGATCGAGACATTTCCCGTGAAGCCGTGTTTCAGCGCTTCATCGAGGATTGCCGCGAGATCGATGACTCCGGTGCGCCCGTAGCCGGGAAAATCATAAGCGAGCACGCCGAAGCCCTCATCCGCCCACAGGTCCACCTGATCAACCACCGTCCCGAGATCCTCGCCGTTTCCGTGGGTGTAAAGGATGGTTGGCATGCCCGGTTTCGCAGGTCGCTCGATCGAAGCAATGCTGTCGCAGGCCGACGACTGGAATTTTACCAGGCGCGAGTCATCCGCATAGCCCACGGCCGGCGGGAAAAAGATCAGCTTTTCGGCGAAGAACACCGCCACGATCAGCAGGCAGCCATAAATGAAGGCCAGCGATTTCAGCGGTCGCTTCCAGTTCCAAGTGCCGATGAGCCATTTTCGCCAGTTCATGGGGAAGGATTCACCCGTCTGCAGAGAGAAGTCGAATCTTCCTCAGTGCGAACAGCAGCGGCGGGACACAGAGAACTCCAAACGAGCAGTCAATCACACTCCACCAAAAGGGAATTCCACGGATCGGCCCGCAGATGAAGGCCAATGGAATGATCAGCAGCGAGCACGCGATGCCCACCTTCAGAACGCCCTCATAGCGGCGCGGATCTCGCCACGGCAGGATGAAGAACAGGGCGATCATCAGGTGCGCGAAGGCCAGCCAGTCGGTGCCATAGGCGATGAACGGGTAGCGTTCGTAGGTCACTTCCAGGCCTTCCCGGACGGTCAGGATCCAGTGCGTCAGGCCGCGATGGAGCGCTGGATCACGCGAGCTCCCGGCCAGAAGATCGGAGAGCAGATTCAATTCGCGCAGCAATGGGAAAGCCGTCACGCCGCTCAGCACCAGCCCAACGATCACGATCAGGATCGCGAGGCGGATCTGTTTCAATGAAGTCATGACGTCATCTGACAGCATCCCGTCCAAGCGGTCGATGCTCCAAGCATGAAAAACCTGTGAAGCCCGCAGCCCTTCGAACAGGCAATCAGACGCAGACTTTCACACGGGTGAAGTCGGGACTGACGAGAAGGGTGGGATGATCGGATGAATCCAGTTCGATGGTGACCACGGTGCCATCGACCTCGATTCGTGGTGTTTTCATTTCATTCGGCAGGCCACGCAGGACGATGGAGACCCTCGCGTATCCGGGAGTTCAGGTGCCGACGCGGCTACGGTTGATTTCCAGTGTCTCGGCGGTTCCGATGACCTCGATGGTGGATTCCCGATAGACGCCGTCGCGCCAGGATTCGCCATCACCGGCGTCCTCATACCAAAAGCTTTGCTCGTGACCATTCTTCCACCAGACGTGAAGTTCCGGTTCCGGGTTGGGGATCTCACCCACGTATTGCTGCAGCGGCCAATGCGCTAGGACAGCACCGGCTTTCACGTAAACCGGAATGCGCCCGAGCCCGCAGTCCACCCAGATGTCCTTTTTCACGGCCTTCGGTGGGCAATCATCGTGATAGGAGAACCAATCGCCCTCAGGCAGATAGAGAAAGCGGCCCTCGCTGCCCTCGCGGGTGATCGGGATGATCAGTAGGTGATCGCCGAGGAAGAACTCGGAGCTGCGCCAGTAAGCATCGGCATCGTGATGGGCCACCAAGACGAGAGGCCGGAGGATCGCTGTGCCCTGCGCGACGTATTGGCGGAAGGCGCTGTAGAGCACCGGGAGCGATCGGTCGTGCAGTTCGATCTTCGCACGGACCTGAAAATTCGTCGGAGCCATGCGCGGGAGGGTGGAGCGGAGTGCGGGTCAACCGGGAAGCGCCCGGCATGCCAAGCGTGCGATTCTCCCGCAGTGACCATTGCGACCCCCAGCTTATCCGAACGCTGCTCGACATTGGCCCGCAGCTTGCTAAGCACTCATGCGGTTACTTGGGCGATTTGATTTCGAAGAACTGCGCGACAAGGGATCCTCTTTTTATGAAGCGACTGCGTGTCCTGAAGCTGGGTTGGGAATTTCCTCCACTGATCAACGGTGGTCTTGGAATCGCGTGTCTGGGTCTCTCCAGGGCCTTGGCGAAGCAAGTGGATCTGCGGGTCGTGGTGCCAAAATCCGCGCCCGAGGCCAGCTTCGACGGCTTCACCCTGACCGGTCTGAACAACTTGCGGGTCGAGGATCTCCAAACGGCGGAAAGCCGTTACCGCTACGAGAGTTTCGCGAAAGTTCAGCACGTGCCGGTCCAACTCGATCCCTACGAGGACGGCGTCACCACCATTGAGACACTGGAAACGATGCCCGGCGGCGAGGTCCGCTTTTCCACGACCACCCTGCGACAGCTTGAACAATTCAAGATGGGTGAACTCTACGGGAAGGATCTTGGCAACAAGGTCGTCGAGTTTTCAAAGATCGCCGCGAAGCTCGCGATGCAGGATGACTTCGATGTCGTCCATGCACATGATTGGATGACGTTTCTCGCGGGTGTCGAGGTCAAGAAGGCCACCGGAAAGCCACTGGTCATGCATGTCCATGCCTCGCAATACGATCGCGCCGGCGCCGATGCCCGTGGCTGGATTTATGACATCGAGAAATATGGCATGGAAGAAGCGGACCGGGTGATTCCGGTCAGCAGCTACACCGGCCAGATCGTCGCCGGTCACTATGGCATCAGTCCCTCGAAAATCCGCCCGGTCCATAACGGCGCGGACCCGGTCGAGGTCTTCAGCACGAAAAAGAAGTTCCCGGAAAAGCTGGTGCTTTTCCTCGGACGTCTGACTGCCCAGAAGGGGCCGGAGTTCTTCCTCGAGATCGCGGCCAAGGTGCTGGCGGTGAATCCGAATGTCCGCTTCGTGGTGGCTGGAACCGGCGAAAAACTCCGGCCGCTGATCGAAACCGGTGCCTTCCACGGACTCGGTGGCCACTTCCATTTCACCGGGTTCCTCAACAAGGAAAAGGTAAACGAACTGCTCTCGATGACCGATATCTACTGCATGCCGTCGGTTTCCGAACCCTTCGGACTCTCGGCGTTGGAGGCGGCGCAGTTCGGGATCCCCGCGGTCATTTCCAAGCAGTCCGGCGTCGCCGAGGTGCTCAAGGGGGCGCTCACCGCCGATTTCTGGGACGTGGATCTGATGGCGAAGCACATTGTCGATCTGCTGACCGATGACGAACTGCGCTTGAAGGTCGTCGAGGATGCGAAGCGCGACATTGCCGCCTCGACCTGGGATGCCGCCGCCGCCAAGGTGATGGCGGTTTATCGGGAAATCGTTCCCTGAATGCGGGGCGATACGTCACTCCCTCAAGCCCATTTCCGATGCCTGACATTTGCCTCTACTTTCAGGTTCATCAGCCGAACCGGCTCATCCCCTTCGATTTTTTCCGGATTGGCGAGCATGCCTTTTATGAGGACGACGGGCTGAACGCCGAGGTGCTCTCGAAGGTCTCCCAAAAATGCTACTTGCCCGCGAACGAGATGTTCACGCGCTTGATCGAGGAAAGCGACGGGCGTTTCCGGATGTCGCTTTCGATCAGCGGCACCGTCATTGAGCAAATGCAGCACCACCGCCCGGACGTGCTCGAGTCATTCCAGAAACTCGTCGCCACCGGCGGAGTCGAGTTGCTGGCGGAAACGTATTATCACTCGCTGGCGATCGTCCACTCGAAGAAGGAGTTCGAGCGGCAGGTGGACAAGCACCTCGAAAAGTTGGAGGAGGTGTTCTCGGTGCGGCCAAGGGTGTTTCGGAACACCGAGTTGATCTACAACAATGCCATCGCCGCGCAGGCGGAGACGATGGGCTTCGATGGGATCCTCGGCGAAGGCGTGGAGTGGATGCTCAACGGGAAATCACCGAATTTCCTCTATCGCGCGCCGCATGTGGCGAAGCTCAAGACGATCCTGCGCAATCCGGGTCTATCGGATGACCTCGGGTTCCGCTTTTCCGACAAATCGTGGCCTGACTACCCCTTGTCGCCGGAGGTTTTCGCAGGCTGGGTGGCCGACTCGCCCGGAGATGTCGTGAACCTGTTCATGGATTATGAAACCATCGGCGAACACCAGTGGTCCGATACGGGAATCTTTGATTTTTGGAAACAGCTTCCGGCCGCTGTTGAGAAATCGGGCGGGCAGTGGCTCACGGCCTCCGAGGTCGTTGACCTGCACCGAGCGTCACGCGAGTATGACTGCCATCGCCCAACGTCGTGGGCGGATGCCGAGCGCGATCTTTCCGCCTGGATGGGGAACGTGATGCAGCAGGAGGCGATTGCGAAGATCCACCGTTTGGAGGAGGAAGTCCTCGCCGCCAAGGATCCTGATCTCACTGATGTCTGGGGCAAGATGCAGACCTCCGACCACTTTTACTGGATGTCCACCAAGGGCGGCACCGATGGCGGCATCCATTCGTATTTCTCGCCCTACGGCAGTCCATACGATGGATATATTTACTTCATGAACGCACTGGCGGATCTCCAGATTCGCCTCAAGCGCGCCAGTGGCGAGGTGAGCTGATCATCTAATGACTTGTCATTCATGGACTCATCTGTTGGTCTGATGAGGTGAAATTCCTCCATCTCCTTTGGGTCTGTCTTGCCTCATCGCTCAGTGCTGGCGAAACGAAAGCTCTTTTCAATGGCAAGGATCTCGCCGGCTGGTCCTTTGATGTGATCGACGGAAAGACGAAGTTGGAGGAAGTCTGGTCAGTGAAGGATGGCATCCTCATCTGCAAAGGCCGCCCTCCGGCCGTGATTCGCACCTTGGAGGAATATGCCGACTACGAACTCGTCGTCGAATGGCAGTGGGCTCCGGGCGGGACTGCTCCAAACAGCGGAGTGCTCGTCCATGCTTCAAAGCCGCGTGAGATGCACATATGGCCGAAGTCGGTCGAGGTCCAGCTCCGCTCCGGGGACGCCGGGGATTTCTGGGTGATCGGGGAAACGCTTCAGGTCGAAGGTTCCACGCCGGAGGGCCGACGCTGGATCAACAAGAGCGACACCGCCGAGAAGCCGGTCGGCGAGTGGAACACCATGAAGATCCGCTGTGAGAAGAATACCCTCAAGGTCTGGGTCAACGACCTGCTGGTGAACGACGCGAAAGCGCTTTCCGTCACCAAGGGCGCGATCTGCCTCCAAAGCGAGAACGATGAGATCCACTTCCGGAAGGTCGAGCTGACGCCGATCGAGAAGTGAGTTGGCCTTTTTCTCAACCGAGGAAGGCGTCTGGCCGAAGGCGGAAGTGTTTGCCGAGGCAGATGGCATGCTCGGCCGTGAGCTTCCGTTCTCCCCGGAGGATCATCGGGCCGAGTGAGGAGGACTTCCCCAGAATCCGTGAAAGCCCCGCGCCCGTCAGTCCCTGTTCGGCGGCCATGTGTTTCAGAAGGGCCAAGGCTCGCAACGTCACCGGCTTTGTGGAGAGCGAGTCGTATTTTTCGATGAGTTCACAAAGCAGATCGAAGTAATCGTTCTGGTCCTCGGTCATCCGATCCTCCAACCCGGCGAAGACATCCGCGATTTCGACGGTGTTCGCGTAGGCAATGTCGTCGTGGATCGGACGAGGAAGCATCACCTTACACAACCCGGCGTAGTCGCGGGGCATTTTGACAAATGCTGGGATCGTTTTGGTTTTCATAGCTCCTTTTTCCAATCGTTCTTGCTGTAGTCGGCGTGTGTCAGAAACCGAAGTGTGTAGAGACGCTGCTTGTCGTAGTGGATGGCGGTGATCAGGCGGAAGTCATTGCCGCAGACGTTGAAGATCGTGATCATTCTTCCGCTGGCGACCCTGACCGGATCTGCGGAAGGGTAGGTGGTCCGCACATCCTGGATGCTCCTCCAGTCGGCGTTTTTCACCACCGCGATCCAAGTGAGCAGCCATTTGCCTGCCTTGGATTTCGCTGGGGCTGCCTCCCGCAAGAACTTTTCCTTGATGACACACATCCGACACAAATTGTGTCGAAATGAGGCTCCGTTCAATCGAAATACCGAGCGTCTCCCACCCTGAAAACAAAAAGAGCGCGAGGCAACCCCGCGCTCTTTGATGAATCTTTCGCTCGCTCGTCTTACTTCACCTGCCTCGCGCTGGCCTTGAGGCGCAGGGCGTTGAGGGCGATGAAGCCAGTGGCGTCGTCCTGATTGTAGGCTGCTTCCTGGCCGCCTTCCATGGTGGCGATGGCTTCGGAGTAGAGGCTGTGCGGGCTCTTGCGGCCGGCGTTCATGACGTTGCCCTTGTAGAGCTTGACGCGGACTTCACCGGAGACCGTCTGCTGGGTGTTGGTGACGAGTGCCTGGATGGCCTCCCGCTCCGGAGCAAACCAGAAGCCGTTGTAAACGAGCTGCGCATACTTCGGAATCAGACCGTCGCGGATGAACATCGCCTCGCGGTCGACGGTTAGGGCTTCAAGATCGCGGTGGGCGGCGAGGAGGATGGTGCCGCCGGGAGTTTCATAGACGCCGCGCGACTTCATGCCGACGAAGCGGTTTTCGACGATGTCGATGCGGCCGACGCCGTTCCGGCCACCAAGGAGGTTGAGCACGCGCATGATGCCGTAGGGTGTGAACAGCGCATAGCCGTCCTTCTGGCCGATGACCTTGGCGTCGCCGAGTTCGGATACGAGGGCGTCGAGGTTCGAGTGCTTCAGGCCGATCGCGTCGCCCTTGTCGAAGAGGATTTCCACGTATTCGGGAACGTCGGGCGCGTCTTCCGGGGAAACGGAAAGGACATACATCTCGCGGTCGTCGGGAGTGGTGGCGTCATACCAAGGGTCCTCGAGCATGCCGGCCTCGAAGGAGATGTGGAGGAGATTTCGGTCCATCGAATAAGGCTTCTTCATCGAGGCCTTGATCGGGATGTTGTGGGCCTCGGCATAGGCGATCATTTCGGCGCGGCCGGGGAACTCGGCGCGGAACGAGGCGTCGCGCCAAGGGGCGATGCACTTCACGTTCGGGGCGAGCGAGGCGGCGGAAAGTTCGAAGCGGACCTGGTCGTTGCCTTTTCCGGTGGCCCCGTGGGCGATGGCGTCCGCGCCTTCGGCGAGCGCGACGTCGAGCATGCCCTTGGCGATGCAGGGACGGGCGATCGAGGTGCCGAGCAGGTAGCGGCCTTCATAGATCGCTCCCGCCTGGATCATCGGGAAAATGTAGTTGGCGGCGAAGTCCTCCTTCAGGTCGCCGAGGTAGTATTTCGAGGCTCCGGTGGTGAGGGCCTTCTCTTCAAGTCCGTCGAGTTCGTCGCCCTGGCCGACGTCGGCGCAGTAGGCGATGATCTCGGCATTGTATTTGGCCTTGAGCCATTTGAGCAGGACTGAGGTGTCGAGACCTCCGGAGTATGCGACGACGATTTTCATGGAGCCGAAAGCGAAACACGGCGGGCGGAACCGTGCAAGCGCAGTGGCGGAATTCGTGGCGAATCGGATGGTGAGAGCTTTTTCAGCCGCAAAAGGCTCAAGAGAACGCAAAGGGTCGAGCCTCTGGTTGGAATGTGGAGAGTTCGTTCTTCTTTTTGCGATATCCTGCGCCCTTTTGCGGCTGGATTCAATTCATGCGCTTGGAAACAGGATGAGACCGGGTAGAAACGCCCCATGCCGTTGACGCCTGCCAAGTATGCCATCGCCCTGCTGGCGGCGTTGTGCATTGGCTTGTCGAAATCGGGTTTCAGCGGACTCTCGCTGGTTTCCGTGGTGGCGTTTGCCGATCTTTATGGAGCAAAATCCTCAGTCGGGCTCGCCTTGCCACTTCTCATCGCCGCTGACCTGATGGCGTGGCCGGCATTCCGGGCGCACGGTTCGTGGAAGGCGGTCTGGCCGATGTTGCTGCCGGCCCTTGTCGGGTTGGGGATTGGGTGGTGGGTGCTCGGGATTCTCGATGAGAAAACGGCCCGGAAAGTGATTGGCGCTTCGATCTTGCTGATGGTGGCCGTTCAAGCCTCGCGGCGGCTGCATCCGGAAACCTTCGACCGCCTGGCGCAATCCCGCGGCTTCGGCACCGCGGTGGGCGTGACCGGTGGCTTTTCCACGATGCTGGCCAATGCCGCCGGACCGGTGATCCAGCTCTATCTGCTGGCGCGGAAGATTCCGAAAATGGAACTCATCGGCACCGGCGCGCGGTTTTTCCTGCTGATCAACCTCATCAAGGTGCCGCTCAACACCAGGCTGGACCTTATCACTCCGCACAGTCTTCTGGAAAATGCAAAGCTCGTTCCAACGGTGGCGATCGGGGTCTTTGGAGGTCGTCATCTGCTGAAGCATGTGCCGCAGAAGGCCTTCGAATGGATGGTCATCGGCTTCTCGATGATCGCTGGAACATGGCTGATGTTTTTTAAGAAGTAGCTCAAGTTTGAAACTTGAGGCGGGGTGCGGCGCTTTTTGAATCAGGAATCATCCTCTTCCCAACGGTCCGCCGCTAGACAGTCACAACTTGCAAAGTTGTGCTACTTCCCGCTCAGCTCCAGGAATTTTCCTTCATCTGCTGGAAATTCCGAAAGGCGAGATAGCCGAACATCCCGGCGGTGTAGATCGATCCCATTTGCGTGATTGCGTAGATGGCCATCACGGTTCCGGTGATGAAGCCGATTTGATAGACCCTCTTCTGCGGTTTCACGAAAAGATCGGCGATGCGACCGCCATCGAGCGGCAGCACCGGCAGGAGGTTGATCACGCCCCACCAGAAATTGATCCACAGGAAGTCATGGATCACGTTCAGCCTCGGGCCCCCTTCACGGAGGAAGGAAATGACCTCGGCGGAGGGAAACGTGATGACCTCGTTGAACAGCAACAACGATGAAAGGTTCAGTCCATTCATCGGTCCGAACCCGAGGCAAAGCAGCAGCACAACGAGCAGGCCGAGTGCGAAGCCCGCTCCTGGACCTGCGGCGACCATCCAGAAACTTCCCCAGCGGGTGAAGCGTCCGCCGTGGTTGTAGGCCAGTCCGCCGAGTCCCCAGAGGGTGATGCTGGCGTGGCCACCGCCGAGTCGGCGACCGACCAGCGCGTGCCCGAGTTCGTGCACGAGAATCGAGATCCCCATGATGACGATGAAGACGACGACTCCCATCAACGCTTCCTGGCTGTTGGCGCGGGTGGCGCCTCCAAGCAAGGCACCCGTCAGCCAGAACATCGGCTGAATCTCAACCGGAACACCGAAGATCGTGAAGCGGATCATTGAGGAAGAAGTCGTATCGTTACTCCGCCGATTTCTTGGCCGCCTTCTTCGCGGCGGGACGCGGTGGGAAATCGAAGCCGATTTTTCCGTCCTTGAGATCGAAGGTGAGGTGGGCGTCGAACTTGCGCTTTGTCCTGTTGGAAACGAAGCCGCGGAGCAGGTCGGTCTTTCCTTCACTGAGGAGTTTCAGGGCCTGCTCGGGATCGATCTCACGCTGGAGGATCGAACGTCCGATGCGGATGCCGTTCGGGTCCTTCTTGGTGGTGACTTCCGGGACGTGGTAGGCCTTGTCGGTCTGATAGACCTTGAGGTGCTTACCTTCCGCGGTGACCGCTTCGCCGATGAGCTGCTCTTCGGTCAGTTCCACTTCGCCGTTCTTGTCGTCGTCGCCGAAGTCGAAGTTGATCTTGAATTTGTCGTCCATCTTCAGCGCCGCGTCGAAGGGCTTGTTGAACTTCGATTTGAAGCCAGTGAGCGGGCCGACGAATTTTGTGGAGAACAACTGGATCGCCTCGTCCTCGCTGAGCAGGCGGCCGGCGATGTGTTTCTTCGCCTTGAATTTGCACTCCGCCTCGCGGCACTCGTAGGTGGCGTCGGTCTGGCGGAGGTCCTTCGCTCCACACATTGGGCAGGTGACCTTGAGATCGGGAAACGCCTGGTTTTTCGTCTCCTCGGCGAGCTTGTGCGCTTTCGCCACGATCTCGTTGGTGTAGGCGATGATCTCCTTCATGAAGTCATCGCGCTTCCGTTCACCGTGCTCCATCTGGCGGAGTTTGTATTCCCAATCGCCGGTGAGCTTCGGCGAATAAAGGCCCTCGATGTCCATTTCACGGACCAGGGCAATCAGGCGCATGCCACTGCCGGTGACGTGGAGGTCGCGACCGTCTCTAACAAGATACTTCTGAGCGATCAGCCCTTCGATCGTCGCCGCACGGGTGGCCGGGGTGCCAAGGCCGCGGTCGGACATGGCTTCGCGCAGGGCTTCGTCGTCGATCAGCTTGCCAGCGCCCTCCATGGCGGAAAGAAGGGTGGATTCGGTCATCCGTGCCGGGGGCTTGGTTTCCTCGTGGAGGACCTGGATGTCCTCGACCTTGGCGGATTCGCCGGTAGTGACTCCCACGAGTTCATCCTTTCCGGAGGCGACTCCCGGGCGTCGTCCATAAACCTCCATCCAGCCGGGCTTGATGAGCACTTTGCCGTCGGTCTTGAAGGTGTCCTCGGCGATTTTTGTGAGGCGCGTCGTTTGTTCGAACTCGGCCGAAGGATAGAAAACCGCGATGAAGCGTTTCACGATCATGTCGTAAACCTTCTGCTCGGTGTCGCTGAGCTTCGCGAACTTGCCGGTCGGGATGATGGCAAAGTGATCGGAAACTTTCTTGCTGTCGAACACGCGGCGCGACTTGGTGAGCTTCGGACCGTTATCCTTTTCGCCCTTGATCACGGCGTCGGCATAGCCTGCGACCTCGAGATCGCTGGCGGCGATGTCTCCGAGGGTTTCGCGGACGTTCGGCACGTAGTCCTCGGGGAGGTAGCGTGAGTCGGTTCGCGGATAGGTGATCATCTTGTGCTTTTCATAAAGCGCCTGGGCGATCTGAAGCGTGCCTTTCGCGGAAAACGGAGCCTCGCGCTGGAGGGTGGTGAGGTCATAGAGCTGCGGGGCGATCTGACTCTGCGCTTTCTTCTCCTCGCTGACGGTGCCGGTCTTTCCTTCGCAACGGGCCTTGATCGCCTCGGCGACGGCTTGTTCCCAGATGCGCTCGGGCTTCGAGTGCGGCTGGGTTTCATCCTTCTTCCAGGAAACATCGATCCACTTGCCGAGATACTCGCCGTTCTTCACTCCGAAGTTCGCGTGGACCTCGAAATACTTGCTCGGCACAAACGCCCGGATCTCGGCCTCGCGCTGGGCAAGGATGGCGAGGGTTGGCGTTTGCACCCGACCGGCGGCGGTGATGTTGAAGCCGCCGTGACGGGAGTTGAAACAGGTCAGCGCGCGTGTGGCGTTGAGGCCGACGAGCCAGTCCGACTCCGAACGGCATTTCGCGGCGTCTGCCAGCGGCTTCATCTGCTCTTCCGTGCGAAGGTGGTTCCAGGCCTCGATGATCGAGTCATTCGTCATCGACTGCATCCACAGGCGCTTCACCGGCTTGGTGATGCCGCCGATGTCCATGATGTAGCGGAAAATGAGCTCACCCTCGCGGCCGGCGTCGCAGGCATTGACGATCGAGTCGATGTCCTTGCGCTTGGCGAGCTTCAGCACTTGCTTGAGGCGGGCCTCGGAGTCGGCGATCGGGTCGAGGTCGAAATGCTCCGGAATCGCGGGCAGCACGTCGAACCTCCACGGTAGCTTCTTGCCGTTCGGGCCCATCGGCATCCGCAGCTCGACCAGGTGGCCGACGGCCGAAGTGATGACGGCCTTGTCGTTTTCGAAGAAGACATCCCGTCCGGAGCCCTCCTTCTCGAACTTGCCGAGTGCCTTGGAAAGCGAACGGCTCAGGTCGGTCATGACGCTGGGTTTCTCGGCGATGATGAGGATTTTGCCCATAACGGAAAGGATGCCGGGTGTCGGCGGATTGAGGGACTAGACGGGCGAAGAGCCGCTTGGCAAGGGGATTTCGTGGAAAGAAGGTGTCCCGCCTGTCTCGGGCGGAGGTGATGGTTCTTTTGGCAACTGGGGATGCGCGTTTCTTCCGACTGAGACAGTCGGGACACGTTCTCTTAGCGAAGCGAATACCGGAACCCCGGCAAACACCTCACCAGCCGCCGCATTTCCAGTTTCATCAGGGTCGCGGTGACCACGGGGGCGGGGAGGCCGCAGGCGTCGATGATGCGGTCCACGGTCATTTCATCGCGTCCAACGACCGCGAGCACCTTCGCTTCCTCCTCGGGCAATTCCGCGTCTCCGGCAGATTTCTCGCTGAGGCTTTTGTTGGCGAAGGGCAGGTCGCTGAGCTCGTCGAGGAGCTGGGAGCCGTCGAAAACGAGCGTCGCGCCATCGCGGATCAGCTGATGACATCCCATCGAACTCGGTGTGTCGATCGGTCCCGGCACGGCGAACACCGGCTTTCCATAGTCCGAGGCGAGGTTCGCGGTGATTAGGGAGCCTGACCAGGCCGGACACTCCACCACCAGCACCGCCCGCGACCACGCGGCGACGATCCGGTTTCGCATCGGAAAGGTCTGCTTGTCCGGGGCGGTGTGAAGGGGAAACTCGGAAACGACCGCACCGTGGCCGTCGGCGATTTTTTCCGCGAGCCCGAGATTTTCCGGCGGATAAAGTTGTGCCAGGCCCGAGCCGATCACTGCGATCGTCCGACCGCCGGCCGCGACGGCGGCTTCGTGGGCCGAGGTGTCGATGCCTCGGGCCAGCCCGGAAATGATCGTGAAGCCCGCGCTGGCGAGCTGGAACGAGAACTTCTTCGTCGCATTCCGGCCGTAAACCGTGGCGCGTCGCGAGCCGACGACTCCGATGGCGTGCTTGTCGCGCTCCTCCAGCTTTCCCCAGACGTAGAGCAGCAGCGGTGGATCGTAGGCCTCCCGCAGAGGAGCCGGATAGTCGGCGTCGTCCTGAGTGATCACGGAAATGCCGCGCTCGGCCGCATCGGCCAGCTCCTTGACGGGATCGGCATGGTCCTGCCAGCGGTGAAGGATGGAAGCGGTTTCCTCGCCGATGCTGTCGACGCGCATCAGCTTGTCCTTCGAGGCTCCGAGAATCGCTTCCGGCTCGCCGAAGAATTCCAATAACCGGCGAACGCGGACCGGACCGATCTTCGGCAAGAGGTTGAGGGCGACGAGAGCTTCGGTCGAGGTCATGGAGGGAGAGAAAATCCGAAATTCGAAATCTGAAATCCTAAACTGCGGACGCGTTTGAGTTTTCTAACCGAGAATCATGCCGATGCGAGAATCGATTCATCCCAATCCTTCCAAACCGGATCGATGCCTTGTCGTTTCAACATCGCCGCGATTTGCGCCGGACTGCGGTCGTCATTGATCTGGAATTGCTCGGTCGCCTTTTCACAGCCGCTCTTCGTTTCCAGTTCCACACGGCGACCACGGACGGTGAGATGCACGTCATCGTGTCCCGCGCCGGTGTAGCCGCCGGGTTCGGTTTTCGCGCCGGCGGACATCGTGGTCGTGCCGAGATGGACCAGAGAATCCCGCAGGGCGGGGGATTCGCGGGTGGAGACGACGATGCCGACTTGTGGAAACAGGAGCCGGAAGGCGGTTAGAACTTGTACGAACTCGCGATCCGGCAGCAGCAGATTGGCATCGGTCTGGTATTCATAATTTCCGGCATAGGGCCGCATGCGCGGAAACGAGACCGTGAACTGCGCCTTCCAGCAGTGCTTCTGGAGATATTCAAGATGGGACGCCAGCGCGAGCGCCTCGAATTTCCAATCCGCCAGCCCAAACAACGCACCGATGCCAATCCTGCGGAAACCACCGGCATAGGCCCGCTCCGGGCAGTCGAGCCGCCAGTTGAAATTCTTTTTCGGCCCGGCGGTGTGGAGCGTCTGATAAGTCTCGCGATGATAAGTTTCCTGATAGACGACAAGGCCCTCCGCCCCGTGTTGGACGACTTCGGCATACTGGTGGTCCTCCATCGGGCCGACCTCGATGCCGAGCGTGGGAATGAAGGACTTCAGCGCGTCGAGGCAGTCCTGAAGATAGCCGTCGGACACGAACTTCGGGTGCTCGCCGGCGACGAGGAGGAGGTTGCGGAATCCGAGTGCGTGCAGGTGGCGTGCCTCGCGGACGGTTTGCTCGATGCTCAGCGTGGTGCGGAAGATCGGGTTGTCGCGTGAGAACCCGCAGTAGGCGCAGTTGTTCACGCACTCGTTGGAAAGATAAAGCGGGGCGAAGAGCCGCATGGTACGACCGAAATGGCGGCGGGTCAGAACCTGGGAGCGCTGTGCGCGGGCTTCGAGTTCGGCATTTCCCACCGGTTCGATCAAGTCCCGGAACCGCCGCATCAGCGGAGTCGGACGCTCGAGGAGTTCAGGAAATCGTTCGGAAAAGCCCATCGCGGGCGAACGATGGTCCGACCCGGGCGCGGCGTCAAAGACCGATGCCGGAAACCGCTCGGGCTTGCCAATTTCCACGGCTCCCGCTTTGTTTGGCCAAAGCCCATGAGCGAAACCGAGAAGATCGTCTGCAAACCGACCCCGTGGTTCCTTTTCCGGGCAGCGATCATGCTGCTGATGTTCGGGGTGTTCGCTTTCCTGTTCTACCGCGACGGACTGATCGGCTATCGCCATAAGAATGCTTCGTATTTCCTGCGGGCAACCTTCGAGGAGGCGGCGAACCAGCTTCAAGCCAAGTCCCGGAGCGGCCTCATTTCCCCGGGCGAGTGGCGGGCCTTCGCTGAGCATCAGACGGTGAAACTGCCAGCCGACGCGTCGATCCTTCCGCCGGAAGTCCCGCCGGGGATGAAATGGCCGGAGCCGCTTCACGATCTCGTGGCCCTCCGCGAAAAGCAGTGGCAGCACCTGTGGCGCGACTATTCCGCCGCCTGGCCCGCGTGGAGCATGGATGCCGAGCCGCCGCACGAGCCCTATGATGCCGGGAAAATCCGCGAACAGTGGATCGTCTGCGCCATCTGCCTCGCGCTGAGTCTGGTCGCCGCGTTTTTCCTGATCCGCACCAAGTTGCGCAGCATCGCCGTGGACGACGAGGCGCTTTATTATTTCGGCGGGAAACGCATTCCCTTTGCCGTCATGACCCGCCTTGACCTGCGGAAATGGGACACCAAGGGCCTGGCCTTCATCGACTACACGGGCCCGACTGGTAGCGGCAGGCTCCGCCTCGACGGGCTGACTTACGGAGGATTCAAGAAAGACCAAGGCGAACCTGCCGAAGCGCTGATGAAACGGCTGCGCTCGCGCTTTTCCGGAGAATTGATCGAGTATGCCCCACTCTCCGAGGCGGAACAGGACCCCGCCACTCCCCACTCCTGAAGGCCCTGTGAACGGGGAGACTTTTTCGAGGTTGCCAAGCCCCGCCCCCCCGGTTAAGCACCCCCAACGTCAACCCCAACCAAGAAGCAATAATGTCTGACAAAAGCATTGAAGACCGTGTGAAGGACATCATCGTCGATCAACTCGGCGTGAGCGCCGACCAGGTGACCCTCGCAGCAAAGTTCATCGAAGACCTCGGTGCGGATTCGCTCGACACCGTCGAACTCGTGATGGCCTTCGAAGAAGAATTCGACATCGAAGTGCCGGATGAAGAAGCTGAAAAGCTTCAGTCCGTCGGTGACGTCGTCACCTACGTGACCGCCCAGCAGGGTTGATCAGCTCCGCCTGATGCACCTTTGAAAGGGCGGACTCCCCGGTGGTGTCCGCCCTTTTCTTTGCAAATCCGACGGTTGGCAGGATCTTGGATCCGATCATGCACTCGCCAGACGACATCCAGTACGCGCTCGAAACCACCCGGGTCCTCCGCGAGCCGGATCGGCGTATCGACACGTTCGGGGAGACCCGTTTCGAGTTCCAATTGATGAGCGAGTTGATGGACCGCACGGGCGAGGTCCGGATCCGCAGCGGCGAGGTCGAGGCGATGCGGCCACGCATCATCCGGCCCGACGCGTATCGCGAGATCGAGCTGGAAGGCTTCGATGAAAACGCCCGCAAACGCCTGGATTCGCTGGTCAAGCGCCTTCGCGCCGAGGGCAAGGACCTCGCCTTTCTTCAATACGGCTTCCAGTTCCGCCGCAGCTCCGTCACTGAGGAAATCGTGCACGACTCGATGGACTCCGTTCGCGACCGGCTAATGTCCGAGCAGGACCGGACGGGCAACCCCGCCCGCGCCATCATCGAAGGGGTCGACGACGCCTGGGAGGTCTGTCTGTTCAAGTTTTCCTTCGAAATGATCCTGCACTCGCAGGAGATCAACGCCTTTGATTTCAAGCGCCGCGGCTTGCTCTGACCTGTCATCGACCCATGCGGATCTGGACCCTCATCAAGATCATCGCCGCGCTCGCCGTTCTCGGCGTGATGGCGTTTACCGCGATGCTGGCCTACCACATCACCGTCCGTCCCCTCGGCGGAGTGTTTGCCGAGATCATCCCGGATCCCGCCGACGTGGTGTCGAACCCGCACGCCGTGGCGGTCGATCAAATGCTCGATTCCAAGGAAATGCCGGACATCGAACCAGGCGAGAAGGCCTATCAGAAAGCCCTCGAGCTCATCGCCACCGGCAGCATCGCCGAGGCCCGCGAAAAGCTCGAAACCATCGTCAACCTCTATCCCAGTTCGTCGATCGCCTCGGAAGCCCGCCGCATCGTCGGGGAGATGAGCCTCGATGAGATTCTTTCGTCCGACCACATGGAGGGGAAATCCACCTACATCGTGAAGCCCGGAGACGCTTACCTTTCGATCGCCACCAAGACCCGGACGAACCTCGACTGCCTGATGCATCTCAACGGGCTTACCGATCTCGGTAGCCTGCATCCCGGCGATGATTTCATCATTCTGGCGCTTGACTATCGGGTCCTCATCGAGCCGCAGAGGAAGCTCCTGTCACTCTGGAGCGGTGGGAAATTCATCAAGGATTACCCCATCGTTCGCATCGAGTCTTCTGGGACGCTCGCCGCCCTCCGGACCACCCTCGACTCCCGCACCGGGTTCGTTGAGGGAAAAAAACTCATCGTTGGAAATAAGAGCTACCGGCAGTCCGAGAAGATCCTCCAGCTCGCCAAATCCCCCATCCAGATCCGCCCCATGGCGGGTTCGAGCGAGGGGGGGGCGGTCCTGCCGCGCGGCATTTATTTGAAGAACTCCGACATGGAAGAACTCAATCTCCTCACCCGCCCCGGGAATGAGGTGGAAATCCG
>Ga0209829_10001241_pt1 | contig 21230 bp, 12 predicted proteins | sample C_140205_EF_Meta_FD_187311 | JGI IMG/M metagenome (GOLD analysis project Ga0209829, IMG submission 187311) | Freshwater microbial communities from Lake Croche, Canada to study carbon cycling - C_140205_EF_MetaG (SPAdes) (version 2) | ecosystem: Environmental > Aquatic > Freshwater > Lake...
GAGGACTTTTTCCACGGGCAGCGAGCTCGGCTTTTACAGTTTCCACAGCCATTGCGACAGCGTTTTCCAGCAGTCTGATCAGCTTTCTGGAGCCGTGTCCGCTTTGGTGCCATCGCTCAAACATGCTGCCGTACACTGGCCTGCCGCAGTGTGACGAGCATGTCCAGGAAGGATGGGTCCGAAAAGAGCTGCGTTCCAAGCCTTTTGTGGGTGCACATTTTCGTGGGTGCAAGTTTTCAACTTGCACATGCCTTCGACAAGATGAAATCTTGTCGCCACAAGAGACACGATGGAATTGTGTCGCCACAAAGAGACAAGATGAAATCTTGTCACCACAAAGAAGAGTGGGGAGGGGGAATTTGAACTGTGGCAGCAAGTTTTCAACTTGCTGATTCGACAAGAGACAAGATGAAATCTTGTCGCCACAAGAGAAAAAGGAGAGGAGAGGAAGGTGGGAACGAGCCAGGGTTTTTGAATTGTGGGTGCAAGTTTTCAACTTGCACATGCCTTCGACAAGATGAAATCTTGTCGCCACAAGAGACACGATGGAATCGTGTCGCCACAAAGAGACAAGATGAAATCTTGTCACCACGAAGAAGAGTGGGGAGGGGGAATTTGAATTGTGGCTGCAAGTTTTCAACTTGCTGATTCGACAAGAGACACGATGAAATCTTGTCGCCACAAAGAGACACCGGCATCTGATCCTCAACTGGTTCCGAACCGGAGGCAATGATCTCATCGGGCGTCGTCGAGGGATTGAGCGGCAAGGCGAAGCTGACCGGCAGAAAAGCCTATGGATTGAGAACGCCGCAAGGCATCGAAACCGCGATGTTTCACCCGATGGGGTATACCCTCCCCGAGCCAAAAATAGCCCACGGATTCTGCTGAGGAGGCTTTTTTCAGAGGGCAGTTTCAGCCAATGGGAAAAAGGGCACCAAAACTGCAAAAGCCGAGGTAGCTGCCCGTGGAAAAAGTTATCTATGTACTTTTCCCACTTGCAAAACGTCCGTTTTGTCCGAGTGCTGCGCACTCGCGACCGCATCGTGCGGTCGAACACGCAGTGTATCCACAGCCTGCTCTCAACAGCCTGAAGGTGTGCGCCGGCGTTCATGAACGGCAGCCGATTGCGAAAATGCCGTTGGCCGGGCTATCCTTTTGGCTCGAGTCCCAGCAGCACCACTTGGCGTAACCGCATGTCGCCGCTTGGGCTTGCGAGCACACGAGCCGCACACGGCCGGTGGCTCAGATTCGCACCATTTGTATTTGGGCGGCGGTGTGTGCGAGTTGCCGAGCTGGCAACCCTCTGGTCACGTCAGAAATGGACGAGCCGATGTACGAGTCTGATGTTGCGGCGACATTGATCGATTTGCTGCAACTGCGCGCAGCGAGTGACGCGGCCACATGTGGCTATGCCTACTATGCCGACGACGGCAATCGCCTGACGCTGCCGGTCGATGCGCTCGAACGCCGCGCCCGCGCCATCGGGGCGGCGCTGCAGCGGGTGAGTCGGCCCGGCGATCGCGCACTGCTGGCTTACCCGCCCGGTCTCGAGTTCATTTCAGCGTTCTTCGGCTGCGTTTTCGCCGGCGTGCTGCCAGTCCCGGCGACGTATCCCAAGCCGCGACGGCTCACGCCCCGCCTTTCGGCAATCGCCGCAGATTGTCAGGCAACCCTGACGCTCACCAACGCCCAGACATTGGAAACACTCGGTCAGGCGAAAACCTCGCCGGAACTCGCGGCACTCGACTGGATTGCTACGGATCGGGTGCCGGACAGTTCCGCGGCCGACTGGCGCCGCCCCGAGACCGGCGCCGACGACTTGGCGTTTCTGCAATACACGTCCGGTTCGACGAGCCAACCGAAGGGCGTGGCCGTGACCCACCGAAACCTGATGCACAATTTGGAAACGATCCGGCAAGGGTTTGACATCCCGGGCAGTTACGCCGCGGGCATCCGGCCGATCGGCGTGTCGTGGCTGCCTTCATATCACGACATGGGGCTCATTGGCGGCGTTTTCAACTCGCTTTACAGTGGGTTTCAGACGGTGCTGATCTCGCCGGCGTCGTTCCTACAGCGGCCGCTGAACTGGCTGCGTGCGATTACCGTCGAACGAGGCACGATCATCGGCGCTCCGAATTTCGCCTACGACTTGTGCGTCGCGCACACCACTGCCGAAGAGCGAGCCACGCTCGATTTGAGCAGTGTTCGGCTTTCGCTCTGTGCGGCCGAGCCAATCCGTGCGGAGACGCTTTCGCGGTTTGCCAACACGTTCGCCGATTGCGGATTCCGTGGCGACGTCTTCTACCCGTGCTACGGGCTTGCCGAGTCGACACTTTTGGCCGCCGGCCCGCCGGGGCCAGTGCGCCCGAAAGCCAAAACCGTCAGCCGGATGGGGCTGGCCAAATACGAAGCGGTGTCCGCCGTGGGGGATGGCCCGCAGGTGCAGAAGTTGGTTGGCTGCGGCAACGGTCTGATCGGGCAGGAAATCGCGATCGTCGATCCCGAGAGCCAGCGAAGGCTGCCGGACGATACTGTTGGCGAAATCTGGATCGCCGGCCCGAGCGTCGCTCAAGGGTATTGGAATCGGGCCGACGATACGGAAGCCGTTTTTCGAGCGAAGATCACTGATGAACTCGGTCCACCGCATCTGCGTTCGGGGGATCTCGGGTTTCTCAGCGACGGCGAGCTTTACGTCACAGGGCGACTGAAGGATGTCATCATCATTCGCGGCCGGAACCACTATCCGCACGACATCGAATTGACGGCGTGGGACGCTCACGTCGCGTTGCTGCCCGATTGCGGCGCGGCGTTCGCCGTCGAAGCGGATGGACAGGAGGGGCTTGTCGTCGTTCAGGAAATCGACCGACATCACCGGAGCGACGACTTGTCGTCCGTCTTTCGCGACATTCGTCTCGCCGTGATCGCCGAGCATGAACTGGATCCCCGCGCAATCGTCCTGATCCGTCAGGCGAGCGTGCCGAGAACGACGAGCGGCAAGATTCAGCGATCGCTTTGCCGTGCACACTTCCTGGAAGGCACACTCAATGTCATCGCTCAATGGTCGGTGGAAAATCAATGTGTGGACGATTCCGGACAGTTGCTGCGGTTGCGTTTCGATCCGGAAACGGACCGCATCGCCATTCCACGCGATGGTCTGACCGCTGGCGACATCGACCGTCTGGCCGAGCGCATCGAGGCACGGTTACTGGAATGGCTCGTCGCGCGGTCGGATCTGCCTTCCGGAGACGTCGACCGGCAGAGGCCGTTTGCCGAATATGGCGTTGATTCGCTCGCCGCTGTCGAGCTCAGCGCCGACCTTGAACGCTGGCTCCAGGTGCCCACCCCCGCGATCGCCGCGTGGAATTACCCGACACCCGAATCGTTGGCGCGTTTTCTCGCTGAGCAGGCTGCCGCCGCGCACTCGCCGGCTTCCGAGTCAGGCGGGCCGCCAGCCGATTTCGGAATCACGGAGTTCGAAACACTCCTCGCCGAGATCGAGCAGTTGAGCGATCACGATGCTCGCGACGCACTGCGAGATCAGGTGCCTAGCGACGAAGCGCGGCGTTGATCGCCTGAATGAACTTCGGTATCGCGCCAGTCACGTCGGATCATGGCAATTCGTCGTACCCTGGCGTATGACGGGGCTCAGCGATTCCAATTGAATCGTCGCGTTGAATGAATGCTCTGCCCGGCACGACGGCCAGGAACCCCCGAGAATCGGCTTCAATTGCATATGAGCCATGTATCCCAACGCTTGGCCAATCTCACGCCAGACAAATTGCGGCTCCTCGAGCAGCGGTTGGGCACGAATAGTGAGGTTGCCGAGCCGATTGCGATTGTCGGCATGTCCTGCCGTTTTTCTGGCGCCGCGAATGTGGATGACTATTGGCGAGTCATTTCAGAGGGCATTGACGCCACCGGCGAGATTCCAGCCAGTCGCTGGAATGTGGACGCTTTCTTCGATCCGACCGGCGAACAGGTCGGAAAGATGTCGGTGCGAAACGCAGGGATGGTGGCCGACGTCGACAAATTCGACGCCGCGTTCTTTGGAATCTCCCCACGCGAAGCCAGCCGCATGGATCCGCAACAGCGGCTCTTGCTCGAAGTCGCCTGGGAGGCGCTGGAGGTCGCCGGACTGGCGCCCGATCGCGTTTCCGGTTCCGCGACGGGAGTCTTCATCGGGATCGGGGGTACGGACTATTCCAAGATCCATACGCAGGACGAAAATTACTTCCGCTACATTGATGCTCACGTGGGGACGGGCAACGCGCTGAGCATCGCCGCCAATCGCGTCTCGTATGTGCTTGACCTGCGTGGCCCCAGCGTGGCGCTGGATTCGGCCTGCTCGTCGAGCACATTTGGCATTCACACGGCGGTGCAGAGCCTGCGAAATCGCGAATGTGATGCGGCGCTGGCGGGCGGAGTCAATCTGATTCTCTCTCCCGAAACAACCATTGCGTTTTCCAAAGCGCACATGCTGTCGCCCGATGGCCGGTGTCGCCCGTTCGACGCGGCCGCCAACGGCTATGTGCGAGGCGAAGGGTGCGCGCTTCTGGTCCTCAAGCGGCTGACCGACGCAACCCGAGATGGGGATCAAGTGCTGGCGATCATCCGCGCGAGTGCTGTCAACCAGGACGGCCGTACGTCGGGCATCACGGCCCCGAACGGACGTTCGCAACAGGCGGTCATTCGCGCAGCGCTCGCGCAGGCAAGGTGGACGCCTGATCGCCTGAGCTATCTGGAAGCGCACGGCACCGCAACGCCGCTGGGTGACCCGATCGAGTTGGAGGCGCTCTCGCAGGTCTTTCGTCGCAGCGGGCCTAACGATCCCCCGTGTTACGTCAGTTCGGTGAAGGGCAACATTGGCCACACCGAGACGGTGTCGGGCGTCGCGGGAATCATCAAGGTCGTGCTGATGATGCGGCATGGGCTGGTGCCGGCCCAGCTTCATTTCCAAACGCTCAACCCGCACGTTTCGCTCGACGGCTCGCGTCTCGCGGTCCCCGCCCAGTCAGTCGATTGGCAGAGCAACGGCCAGCCACGCGCTGCCGGCGTCAGTTCATTCGGATTCGGCGGAACCAACACGCACATTCTGATTGAGGAGGCGCACTCGCAGGCCCCGCGGGCAGAGTTCACGGATCGGCCGCGCCATCTGTTGGCGCTGTCGGCGAAGTCCGAGGCGGCACTGTCGCGGCTGGTGGGAAGCTACGTGAAGCGGCTCGACGAACAACCCGATGCCGCGGTTGCCGACGTTTGCTACTCCGCCAACACGGGACGCTGCCACTTTCATCATCGGCTGGCAATTGTCGCTGCGGACGCGAAGGAGTTGCGAAACCAACTCGCGGCTGTTGCCCAGGGCCAACATCCCAAGGGAGTCCGGAAACGGCAGTCCAAGGCGGCTGCCTCGTTACGGACGGCCTTTCTCTTCACCGGCCAGGGTTCGCAATACGTCGGCATGGGCCGCTCATTGTATGAGACGCAGCCGACCTACCGCCGCGCGATCGTGCAATGTGATGAGATTCTGCGGCCGCTCTTGGCGAAGACTCTGGTGTCGGTCATCTATCCGGAAAAGGGGGGCGAGTCACCGCTCGACGAAACGGCCTACACGCAGCCCGCCCTCTTTGCCCACGAATTTGCGTTGGCGACGCTGTGGCGTTCGTGGGGCATCGAGCCGGCGGTCGTGCTCGGACACAGCGTCGGCGAATATGTCGCCGCGTGCGTGGCGGGGGTCTTCAGTCTCGAAGACGGACTGAGGCTCATCGCTCACCGCGCGAGGTTGATGCAGCAGCTGCCGCGAAACGGCCGAATGGCTGTTGTCTTCGCCGATGCCGCGAGAGTGCGGCAGGCGCTGCCGGAAGTCGTTTCAATCGCAGCGATCAACGGGCCGGACAACACCGTGATATCGGGCCATCAAGACGCGATTGACGCGGTGATCGAGCAACTCGCTTCGGAAGGGATTCGCTCGCAGGCATTGTCGGTATCGCATGCGTTTCATTCTCATTGCATGGAGCCAATGCTCGACGATTTTGAAGCGTTCGCGGCAACCTTACGGTTCAATGCGCCGAAGATCCCGCTGATCTCAAATCTGACGGGCGCCGTGATTGATGGGGTCCCAGACGCGGCGTACTGGCGACGGCATGTCCGCAACCCGGTTCGGTTCGCGGAGGGGATCGCGGCGATCGGCGCAATGGACATGCAGGCCGTTCTCGAAATCGGCCCGACCGCGAGTGTGACGGGAATGGCGCGTCGCTGCCTCCCCGACTCTCAAGCCGCTTGGCTGCCTTCTCTAGGAAAGGGGCGCGACGATTGGGAGGCAATGCTGTCGAGCCTGGCCGAACTGTACACCCTTGGCGCCAAAGTCGATTGGATGGGCTTCGATCGGGATTGGCCCCGACGCAAGGTGATCCTTCCAACATATCCCTTTGAGAAGACCCGGCACTGGTTTGACGCGGTTGATCCGATTCGCCGCTCGGGGTCGGGTGCACAGGGGCCGTCGATTCATCCGCTCCTTGGCGCTCGGGTGCGAGCCGCACTGAACAGCACCATCTTTGAAGTGCGGCTCAACAGCCAGTCGCCGGAGTACCTCGTCGATCACCAGGTGCAGGGGGCGCCGATCGTGCCGGCCGCGGCGTACCTGGAGCAGGCGCTGGCCGCCGCAGATCAGAGTTTCGGTGCTGGCAATCACGCCGTAGCCGATACTTCGTTCCAGCAAGCGATGTTCCTGCCTGCGGGCACATCCCGAATCGTTCAGGTGACAGTGTCATCGGAGCAGGGCGGCGAACGCACGTTCGAAGTGTCGAGTATTCCGGCTGACAAGGAAAACGAGTCGGACCCCTGGACCCTTCATGCTTGCGGCAGGCTGCGACACGCCGACACGTTGGCTCATGAAGCACCGCCATCGATCAATCTCGCCGCGGTTCGCCGCGGTATGCACGAGCGAGTTGGACAGGTGGAGTTCTACGGACAAATGGCCTCACGCGGCCTAGCCTACGGGCCGGCGTTTCGAGTGCTGGATAACCTCATGCGCGGCGACGATGACGCGCTTGCGGAGCTCAACCTGCCAGCCGCGATACGCCAGTCGATGAGCGGGTATCGCCTGCATCCGGCACTCGGAGACGCTCTGTTTCAGGCGACGGCCGGCGTGGTGCCATTGGAGGCGGACGGCTCGCACAGCACCTTTACGTATATGCCCGCCGGCGTTCGCGCCGTACGAATCTTCGGCCCGTGCGAGGAAACAGCCTGCATCTATGCCGTTCGGAAATCGACTGGCGAGGCACCGAGCCCCGAAACCGTGGAAGCCGACGTTTCGCTGACCGACGCGGCGGGACGCGTGCTGATTCGATTCGAGGGAGTGCGCGTTCAGCGGGTCGGCCGGTCCGCGGGCGAAAAGTCGATCGATGCCCGCGATTGGCTTTACCGCGTCAACTGGGCGCCCGAGCCGGTTGATTCGCGGACATCGACAATCGATTTCGAGGCCGCATCCCAAGGCATCGCGACCTGGTTGGTGTTTGCTGATCGACATGGAATCGGCAGGGAATTGTCCGCGGCGATCGGGGACGAGTCGCGCGTCGTCGTCATCACTCCGGGACAGGAATTCGGCAAGGTGCCGGCGGAAAACGGCGAAGCGGTCGGCTATCGCATCGACCCGCTCAACGAAGACCACTACCGCCGCCTGTTTGAAGAAGCCCTCGGAGCCGAGGTGAGTGGTCGGACGGCGATTGTCCATCTGTGGAGTCTGAATATCTCGGCGCCCGCCGTACCTTCGGCGAATGCGCTCGGTTGCGGCAGCGTTCTGCAACTCGTCCGGCAGGTCGCGCGACTGGGGATGGCGAGACCGCCGGAGCTGCTGCTCGTCACTCGCGGTGCGCAGCAGGTGGGCGATGGGCCGACGGAGTTAGCCGTGGCTCAGTCGCCGCTCTGGGGGCTGGGCCGGGTCATCGCGCTGGAGCATCCCGACCTGCACTGTCGGCTGGTCGATCTCGACCCGGTGGGGTTGCCGGCAGATGACGGTCAGCGGCTGATGAAGGAAATGGTCGCGAGATCGACGGAGGATCAGGTGGCGTATCGGCACGGTCGCCGTCATCTTGCCCGGTTGATTCGCACGCCCGAGGTTTTGCCGAACGGCGGCGGACTGCTGGGACACCAATCAATCTTTGAAATGGATGGTCGGCCGTTCCGATTACGGCTCCTGAAGCCAGGGAGCTTCGATGCCCTGCGATTTGAACCGATGGAACGCCGGCCGCCGGCTGCCGGCCAAGTTGAACTGGCGGTGCATGCCGCAGGCGCGAACTTCAGCGACGTGCTCAAAGTCATGGGGCTTTATCCCGGTGTCGCGGACGCCGTTGTTCCGCTGGGCATCGAAGCTTCCGGTGTGGTGACGGCTGTCGGCCCTGGCGTATCGCGGCTCAAGGCCGGTGACGAAGTTGTCGGTGTTGTTCCCTACAGCTTTGCTTCACACGCACTGACGACCGAGTATGCACTCACGCACAAGCCTGCCGGCATGAGTCATCAGCAGGCCGCGACATTGCCGGTCACGTTCCTGACCGCCTATTACGCGCTGAGCAAGCTGGCGCATCTCGAACGCGGCGAGCGAGTGCTGATTCACGCCGCGGCAGGCGGCGTGGGCCTTGCTGCCATTCAAATCGCGCAGCATTTAGGGGCCGAAGTGTTCGCCACGGCCGGCAGCGACGAAAAGCGAGAGTACCTCCGGCAGCTTGGTGTTCAGCACGTCTACAGCACACGGACGCTTGAGTTTGCCGACAAGATCATGGAGGTCACGCACCGCGAAGGCGTCGACGTGGTTCTGAACTCGCTGCCGGGCGATGCGATTGCCAAGAGCCTGAGCATTCTCCGCGCGTATGGGCGGTTTCTGGAGATTGGCAAGATCGACATCTACCAAAACCGCATGCTTGGTCTTCTGCCGTTTCAGGACAATCTTTCCTACTTTGCGATCGACCTCGATCGGATGCTGCGGCAGCGGCCCAACGCCATCCAGGCGTTGTTCAACGACCTGATCGGGCACTTTTCCGCTGGCCACTTCCAGCCATTGCCATATACGGCGTTTCCGGCCCGCGATGTCGCCGGCGCGTTGCGGTTTCTGTCGCAGCGCAAGAACATCGGCAAAGTCGTCGTCTCATTCACGCCCGATTCTTCGCCTCGCGAAATCTCTCCGGCCACAGTCGAGTCGACGCCGGCGGGCACGCGGATTCGGCCGGATGCGACATACCTGATAACGGGCGGGCTTGGGGCATTGGGCCTTCAGTCTGCGCAATGGCTTGCGGCTCAGGGGGCACGCCACCTCGCGCTCCTGGCACGCAATGACCCATCGTTCGCGGCAGCCGCATCGATCGAGTCCCTGCGTCAGGGCGGGGTCGAGGTGGTCGCTTTAAGCGGCGATGTCGCCGACGCGGACTCGTTGCAGGCAGCATGTCGGAAAATCCCCGCCCACTTCCCGCCATTGAGAGGCGTCATCCACGCGGCCGGCGTGCTCGCCGACGGAATCGTCTTCGACATGCCACTTGAACGGCTCGAGAAGGCGATGGCGCCCAAAGTCAACGGAGCTTGGAATCTGCATCGCGCGACGCTCGACAAACCGCTCGATTTCTTCGTGCTCTTCTCTTCGATCGCCAGTGTTTTCGGCTCGCCTGGTCAGGCGAACTACGCCGCTGGCAATGCGTTCCTCGATACTCTGGCCGTGTACCGCCGCTCGCAGGGCCTGCCAGCCCTTGCCATCAATTGGGGTCCGTGGGCGGGCGCAGGCATGGCTGAGTCACTCCGATCGCGCGGACTGGCGCCGATTCCTGCAGCACGTGGCTTTGAAGTGCTGCAGGCTTTTCTCCAGACACAAGCGACCAATGCCGTTGTGGCCAACGTGCACTGGAATGAGCTTGTCAGGCTGTTTGCGGGCAAGACACCGTCGCTTTTCGCGGATCTTTTCCAGGCCGAGGCGGCCGGCGATCAGACGCCAGCCAGCGGCTTCGACGCCGACCTTCGCCGGCAACTGCTCGAATCACCGCCGGCCGAACGGCAGGCCGTTATGCGCCAACATCTCATAGCTGAATTGTCGCGCATCATGGGCATCAATCCGGAAGAACTCGACATCGAACAGCCGCTCAACTCGATCGGCATGGATTCGCTGATGGCGATGGAACTCAAAACCGTGCTGGAATCCCGCCTGGGCATCAGCGTCCCGATGGCGACGTTCTTTTCGGGCCCCAGCGTGACCTCGCTGGCCGACGACGCCGTGAAGGGCATCGTCGGGTCGAAGACAGTCGGCGGCGATACGAACAGCGCACCGACCGCAACAGTCTGGTCGCCGCTGGTGCTGCTCAAATCGGGCGGCCGTCTGCCGCCGCTGTTCTGTCTTCATCCGATTGGTGGCGATGTGCGGTGCTACCTGGAAATGGCACGCCATGTCGGCGGCGATCGCCCTATCTACGCGGTGACGGCGCGTGGACTCGACGGAGAACTGTCGCCGCACGTCTCCATGCCTGAAATGATGGCGGACTATGCGGCTGCCCTGCGTCGTACGCACCCGCGGGGGCCATATCATTTGGTCGGTTGGTCAACGGGCGGGATATACGCCTACGAACTTGCGCATCAGCTGATTTCGGCGGGCGACACAATTGGTCTTCTGGCAATGCTTGATACCCCGCCTCCTTCGGTGTTTGACGACCGCGATCTGAACGACGAAGCCCGGTTTCTGTGCGACTACGTTGAGCTCTGCAACCATATTCTCGGCGCACAGATGGACGTTTCTTATGCGGCCCTCAGTGCGATGAGCCACGACGACGCTTTTGAGGCGGCGTTGGCAGAAGCCAAGAAACACAACATGGCGCCGGCCGGTGCGTCCGTCGATTTTATCCGGCGCTTCGTCGAAGTCGGTCGCGCGACGATCCGGCTGCTGCAACACCATACGCCGCCGGTCATGAATCATCCATTGCACTTGTATGTGCCACAGGAGGGCCACATCCTTGCCGACATGACCGGCAAGGAACTGGCGGCCGATCGGGGCTGGCGAAGTGATCTTCAAAACCGCGTGACGATCCATCATTCGCAGGGTGATCATTTCAGCATGATGACGGGCGAGAGAGCAGCACGCCTCGCGCATCACCTTCGGGAGCTCATGCACTCGGCGGATGATGCCGCTTCCGGCGGCGATCGAGCGTAATCGCCCCAAAAGAGTCTCGCGCTGCAGGCGATGCGCGTGTCTCTCGGGATCGTCGCGGACTGACACACTCCTCGGCCGGGGTAGGGAGCGAGCATGCCCGGGGCCTGGCAGGAATCCAAAGGGGAGCGGCCCGATATGCGACGCTGTCCGTGATCGACGTTCAGTCGCTGGGAAGCCGGCCCGAAGGGAGAAGCGCGGGACGTCTGCACCCGCTGTGAAAAAAAGTCCGCCGGCAAGCGATGGTATTCGCGGGATCTCGAAGGTGTCCGCCACGTTCGGTGGTCCCCACCGGTCGCTAGCAGGCTGCCCATCCTGTCCGAAACCCGACGATCGGCCTGCAGCCGATTGTGGAGGCGCCATTGGCCTGGCTATTCTCTTTCGCCCGAGGGGGTTCCGCGGCGCCGATTGTTTGACTCGCTCGAACCTGCGAGTTAGCAATGACAGTAGACGGGAGCTCGCTGCCAGTGAAAAAAGTCACGCGGGTACTTTTCCACTTGAAAACCTTTGGTGTGTTGCGGGTGGTACGCACCCGGGACCGCATCGTGCGGTTCAGCACGTGGTTTATCACGAGGACTCTGGGCCGCCCTCCTTCCGTCTGGAGGAACTTCGCATGTCCTTCACGATAAGGCTCGCGGGCCTGCGCCGGGTGGCCGGCTGGAGCCGAGATCCGGCGCGGCGTCTTCGTCCTACAAGGCTGGCCTTCGAGCAACTCGACGCCCGGCTTGCGCTGGCGGTCGACCAGCTCTGGGTCGATCCGGGCAGCCCGATGTCATCGGCGCATCCCACGGGTGCCCGCCTCGACCCATTCCAGTCACTCGCCGAGGCCCAGGCCTCAGTCCAGCATCGGCTCGCCTCGGGCCCGCAGCGGCGCGACATCGTCGTCAACATCCGCGGCGGCACTTACGAGTTCGACGGTCCGCTCGTCTTCACTGGGGTCGACTCAGGGCGAAACGGCCACACGGTCACGTGGCGGGCCGCCCCGGGTGAGGTGCCGGTGTTCTCGGGAACGCAGCAGATCACCGGCTGGCAGCCGGTCGCGAATCCTGACCTCGTCGGCCTCGGCTCGAATGTCCTCTGGATGGCCGACGTCGGCACCTTGTCGATCCCGGGCCGGCTCGAGTTCAAGGCCCGACAGCTCTCCATCGACGGTACGCGGGGCACGGTGGCCGAGACCAATGCGACCGCGATGCCCGAGGATCTGCTTCCGACGTATCCATTCGGCTTCCGGCCGCTGATTGGCCAGTATTCCTATCTCGATCCCATAGTCGGACCCAATCCGAACGGCATCGTCTACTCCGATCCACTCGGTTCGCTGGTCTGGAATGGCATCGACTGGGCCAACCCGATGGACTGGGACAAGGTCGAGGGGGTTTCCGACCCGCGACGGCAGCAGGATGTCGAGGCAGTGTCGCGGATGCAGTGGCGCGAGTTCTCGATCCCGGTGCAGTCGATCACGCCCTACGATCCGGCGCACATCCTCGACATGCCGAGCGTCACGCCCGACGTCGCCGTGGGCTTCATCCAGATGCAGGAAGCACCATGGCGGGCGGCCACGCTCAGCGTTGCACCGTTTAGCGACGCCCCCAACGCGCCGCCGGCGCAGCCGCTCGAGCCCGCCGTATGGACACCGTGGCGAGTGAGCAAGTTCGTTAACTCCTACCAATTTCTCGACCGACCGAACGAGTGGTACTACGACCGCGTCGGCGGCAATATCTATCTCGTCTGCCCGTCGCTCGTCGACCCGAACCAGCACGACCTCGAGGTGCCGGTCACGGAATCGCTCCTCGAGGTGAAGGGCACGATCGATCGGCCCGTCCGCAACCTGTTCTTTCAGGGCATCACGTTCACCGGGGCGACGTGGCTCGACCCGAGCTTCGGTGACGGCTACGTCCCGGATCAGGCGGGCATCCTCATCGACGGCGGCCGCAATCCGATCACGCACGACTGGCTCAATGGCCTCGACACGATCGGGCACAGCAAGTTCACGAAGCCGACGCCCGGCAATGTGTCGGTGACGTACGGCCGCAACATCGAGTTCCGGGCGAACGTCTTCCGCGACCTCGGAGCGGTCGGAATCCGGTTCGACGAGGGCACGCAATCGAGCCGCATCGTCGGCAACCGCTTCGAGTCGATCTCGTCGTCGGCGATCGCCGTCGGGGGTACCTCGTGGGCCAGGGTCGATGCCTCGGCCGCCCAGCGGCCGAGGTGGCTGATCGACGGGCCGCAGTTCGTGACTGGCTTCGGCACAGACGCCCAGCCGGCTGACCCGCGATCCGCCGTCCGCGACAACGCTCTTCTCCAGAACACGATCGTCGGGACCGGCGTCGACTACGTCGATGCCCCTGGAATCTTCGTGGGCTTTGCGCGAAACACCGTGATCGCGAACAACCGGATCAGTCAGACCTCATGGTCGGGGATCCAGATTGGTTGGGGCTGGGGGCTGGTCGACAGCCCGCGGTTCCCTGGCCTCCCCAACGCGAGTGTCACCACGTGGCTACAGAGCACATTGCCCCGGCCCACGGCGATCGGCGGCACTCGGGTTGTCCGGAACGTCATCACCGATTTCCTGCGCGACGTCTACGACGGCGGCGCCATCTACACCTCGGGAGCCCAGGGCACCGGCTGGGCCGATGCCACGCTGATCCAGGGGAATGTCTGCACGGGCAAGCGGCCCGCGGCAGGCAGCAACATCATCTACACCGACGGCGGCACAAAGTGGGTGCGGGTTCGCGATAACCTGCTCTACGACAACCCGCGGGGCGAGTTCTACATGGGCCCGCAGTTCAGCCTCATCGACCCTGTAAACTCGCCGCTGGCGGAGCTCGTGGATCCCGTGAAGGGTGGCGGCGGCGGGCAGGTCTACCAGCTCTTCCCGTTTCTCAACGGCCAGCCCTACGGCAGCGAGATCGGCGGCTGCGCCACCAATGGCTTCATCCACTACGTCGACAATCTCTGGGAGAACCGCTGGGCTGGCGACGCCTTTCCCTTCCCGCTCTTTGATCCGACGGCCGCGCGGCTGAAGAACGTCTCCGACTGGCCGAACAACCCGCTCTTCTACAACCCGGCGAGGCAGGCCTACTACGACCTGATGACGAACATCACGTTCTCCCGCAACCGTTTCTTGGTCTACAACCGGCCCGGGGCAAACCCGGCGATCGACCAGTGGTTCGCCCGCCACGGCTACGGCGGCACGTGGCGGCCGGGTGCCGGCGGCTGACCGGGCTGAGCTGCCCCCATTTCGGGAGCCGCATCAACGGCTCTCGCACGACCGTAACGGGCACCTCGCACGCCGGTGATCTCCAGCGTCGTGGCCTGCGGCATCGTCACCGTGTCGCAGGCCAAGGCCATGAGGGAACATGAGGGAACATGAGGGAACATGAGGGAACATGAGGGAACATGAGGGAATGCACCGACTACGTTATGCCTGGGCCGCTGACCGCCTCCTGCGGTAACAAACGGTTGCCGGAAATGTTCGCGGAGGCAACGGGAAAGACCTCCAGTTGACGCATGCTGGTCTTCCCCACGCAGACGTCGAGCATCCTGCTGAATCGACGAAACACGCTCTCCTGCCGGTAAGGAAGATTGTGCTTGAGGCACAACGCCTTCACCCGCGGCTGGATCAGGCAATACTGCCGCATCGGCAGGTCGGGGAAGAGGTGGTGCTCGATCTGGTAGTTGAGCCAGATGCTCATGTAGTCGACGAACTCTGGGCCGCAGTGGTAGTTGGCCGAGCCCAGCACCGAGGTGACGTAAAACTCCTCCTTCCCTCCGTAATGAAAGCGGAAGCGGTAGAGGTCGTCGGCGGTGTGGTTGGGGCCGATCACGAGGAAGGCATGGGCGTTGGTGATCGCTTCGGCGAGTAGTTTGTTGATCAACACCGCCAGCGCCGCGGCCGAACCGAGCGGCAGAAACATGAGCGGCACGACCATGAAATGCCAGGTGGCGTAGGGGGCGTAACAACGCAGCCACAATCGCCGCACCGCCGGCCGCCGGAAGTCGAGAACGCTGCCCACCGTGAGCACGGCGATGGACTGCTGCCGTGGTCGCCGGCCGCCACTGGGGTGCAGCACGCCGAGCGAGTTGGGGGCGTAGTAGATGATCTTCCAGGTGCAGGCCACGATCGCAACGAGGGCATATTTGAGGAACACCGGTATTCGCATGCGACGGAGGAACTCAAGGTGCCGCTCCGCGACGTCAGGATCGCCATCCTCGCCAGTGTGGTAGTGGTGCAGGATGTTGTGTTCATAGTCCCAGGCTTCGGGCAGGAGCCAGTCGAACCAGTCGATGTACCGCCGCCAACCGCGGGCGAAGACTTGGCTCGTATAGCGGCGGGGAATGCCCGGAACGCGGTCGTATCCGCGGTGCAGGATGTGATGCGCGAGCAGCCAACGCGTGAACTGTCCAAGGCTGAGCAGAAAGGCGCTGAGCGGATTGGGAATCACCCAGGCTGTGGCATAGCCCATGACTGTGGCCACGCGACCGTACCGCTCGATTCGTCGCAGATGAGCGAAGTCGGCCGGGCCGATGCTCGCATGGGTCTCGGCCTTCAGGCGGTCGATGGCGGCACAGAAGCCGGCGACATCCATTCGGCCGAACTCCACAGGCGACGCTGTCTGGAGGCCGATGCTCATGCAAATTGACCCCGGTAGGGCCGCTCGGGCGGTGCTGTCGCCGCCTTGGTGGCCAACGATCAGGCCAGCATTTGAGACGGCATGGGAGAGGATAGGCGATGCAACGGTGTGCGACCACCAGAGCCGCTCTTATCGCCGCGGACAGACCCACAATACTACCCCGAGCACGTTGGAGTTGACTGTTTTGAATGCAGAATCCGTGAGGGGCTGGCCGGGCCCCGAGAGCCGGCGTTGCTGACGAGCGCAGGCAGGATGCCGGAGCGCAGTCAGCATCGAGTGAGTGGAGGCCTGGATGGCCGGAGCGAACGTCCGGCGATGGGGTCCGGTCAGCCCCGAACCGCGGCCAACTTGTGAGGGGCAAGTGTCAACTATTGGATGCTCCCAGTAGTAACAGGGCATGGCAGGCTGTGGATAAACAGCCTGCTCTACGCAAAGCAGATGCTCTGCGGATGGTCACACCTGGAGGCCGACCAGTTTGTCATCGGCCGATTCGAGGCCACCCACGTGCGGAAAATGCTCTTCGAACGGCGGAGCAGGCCACGCGATGGTGCGCAGCCCGCTCCTGAGCCGGCGATTGGAGGGCTTCTCGCGATCAGAGCGTCATCGGCTGCCCAGGGCCGATCAGATCCTGCAGCATGACTGGGCTGGTGACCGGCTGATCGAGTCGACCGAGCACCTCGCGATACCGCTCAAAGTGCTCCTTCATCTCCTCGACCATCATCGGATCCGATTGCAGCGACGGCGACGTATCGCACACTGCCCGCCAGGCCCGGAAGCCCTCCTCATAGGCCTCCTTCGCCAGATCGAAATGGGCTTGCAGGTTATCGTAATCGGCCCGCCAGATCGCCGCATGCGACTCGAGCCCCATCTCGCTCGACCCGACCGCGCAGACGGCTTTCCAGTAATCATACCCGACGATGTCGCGGCATTGCCCGATCAGAGCCGCGTTCTCACAGGCCTCTGCATGGAGCTGACAGAGATTGAAGGCCTGTTCCCTGACATCGTGAGGTGCCTCCTCCGCCACCATGTACCAGGTGACCTCCGGAAGCGTTGCGGCCAAGCTGGGGTCTGCCATCACCCTGGCGAGGCGTTGCTCCTCGAGTGCCGCGAACCGACCGGGCACGAGTTCCTCCATCCAGGCCTCCAGCGCCGCAGCCCGCTCGTCCTCACTCTCCCGCATCCATAGCCGCACGACCTGGCCATGAGTCGCTGCGATTGGGGCCATCGAGAATTTCAAGACCTTGTCACTTGCCGCTCTCCATGCGGAGCGGGTCGATTCGTTGAACACGCCGCGGGCTTCCAGCCTCTGGGCCTGGCGGATTGCGTGCATCATCGGACGGCTCGCAGTCATCAGCGACATGGCAACCTCCTTCCCGGGGCGGAAGTCGAGCGAGGTCTTCAATCGTTGGACCGCCTGAAGGGCGGCGTCGGGCACGACCGGCTTCGGCAGCCATGCATAGAGGTACATGAGCCCGGCGGCGGCGATAGCCACCGCGAGGATCGACTCTTCGACCAATAGAATCCGGCGAGGATGCCGAACGCGGTCGTGCTGGGATGTGTCGCTTGACATGGTTATTCCTTTCAAAAGGAGGGGCCAGCTGGGTGGGAAGGGTTGCCCGTAAACCCCGCAGGGTCGCGGACGGCTGTTTCCTGACGACTGTGGCGAGCGGACAGCATGCCTTGAGGATGTGCTGCCTGGGTTCGTCGACGGGAAGAATACGTAGCTCGCCTCTGTTTGGTTCGGAGTCTTCCTGACGCGGCGAAAATTTTCTCCAGCCAGCAAGGAATCCACGGCACATTCCGGTGCGTTACGGCCGAGCTCGCTGCCCGTGTGCTATCGTGCGGGAGCAGTGTGCCCATACTCAATATCCATGACCGCCCAGTGAGTGAGCGCCGACACATGCTCTGGATCCTTCTGGCGATCGGGCTCGGCGGCTACATCGGCCTGTGCGTTGTCTTCCTTGTCGCCCAGCGGTCGTTCATCTACAGGCCCACGCCCATCACCCCGGCACACGCCACGGCGCTCGTGCTCGAGGTGCCCGATGCACGGCTGCGTATCTCGGCCCGTCTGCACGACGGGCCCAAGGCGCTCGTCTACTTCGGCGGAAATGCGGAGGACGTCGCCTATGCGGTTCCGGAGCTGGCAGCTGCTTTTCCGGACAGGGCGATTTATCTCATGCACTACAGGGGCTACAGCGGCAGTTCCGGACGACCCACGGAAGCCTCGCTGCGAAGCGATGCACAGGCGCTCTTTCGAATGGTGCACGCCCGGCATGCCGACGTAACGGTCGCCGGCCGTAGCCTCGGGAGCAGTATCGCGATTCGACTGGCCGCCGATGAGCCCGTAAGCCGTCTCCTCCTCATCACCCCCTTCGCCAGCATCCTCGCCATCGCGAAGCGAGTCGCGCCGTTCCTCCCAATGAGCCTGTTGCTGCAAGACACATACGAATCATGGCGAGATGCGAGCCGGGTCACCTGCCCGACACTCGTCATCGCCGCCTCGGACGACGAACTGGTCACCGCAGCCGACACCAGGAAACTCTTGCAGGCCTTCCTGCCGGGTGTGGCAACGCTGAAAGTCATCAAAGGCACCGACCACAACTCGGTCTCTGCGAAACCAGAGTTTTGGGAGGCACTGGCGGGAAGAAGTCGCCCAGATTGAAATCCTGGAACATCTCCGCGGCGTCGGCGGGACGGGCAATGGTTTCTCCCGGTTCGCTGTTTCCTCTCCGCTCGCAGGTCAAACCGCCGCGGCCCATATTTCCATTGCATGCGATGCGGGCGTGGATGACGCCCCACTCCCATGCAAGCCCGGAGCGGGAGCGATGGGATTCCCCGTCGCAGGATGCCCGAAGCCAACGTCCGGTGACGGCGCACTGGCAGCCCGGAGTCCGAAGGCCGCCGCCGGATCAAGTGTAGGACGCATCAGGCTGGACGGTTGACCCGCATCAGTCTTCCTTGCAACGGCAATCCGTCTCGCAAGATGGCATCAATCCTTGACGCAAGAGCACCGAAATCGCTGTCGAACGAGCAGACTATGATCCCGGCATGCACAGGATGCATGGCGTGGAGCTGCACGAAATGCCGCCGATTGAGCGTCACGAGCGTCCGCTCTTCTGCAACAGCGAAGGACAGCACCGCTTCGTCGCTGAGCGACTCACCGGCATGGCCACTTTCCTGAATGGTCATGACGTCGTGGTCCAGTCGTCTGAGCTCCAGCGCTGCAGGAAGCGGAAAGTTTTCGTTCGTGTACAAGAATGCCACAATCCACTCCGAACATCACCTCGCTACGCGGATTCGTTCGCCACGATCTGCCTCTCGATTTCCTGCGGATGCGCTTGCCAGTATGACCACGCTTCGACGAGATCCTGCGCTCGCAGCGTCGGATACGACCTGAGGATTTCTGCTTCACTCAACCCCAGCTTGCGTGACTGCACGAGAAGCCACACTGGGATTCTCGTCCTCACAACGCACGGCTCACCACCGCACACTCCCACCTGACTGTCGATTCCGGGGTAGCTCTCGTCGAGTTGAAGCACGATATCACGAACCAAACGTACCTTTTCGCCACGAGTCAGCTGACCTATCAAATCAATCGCCTGTTCCAAGATGGTCATGTCGATGAATCTCGGTCACGCGGCAGTATTGAAGACCGTGCTGAATACTCGAGGCGGCCTGAATACTCCAGGCAAGGCGAGGCGTGCGTCACGACGCAACGGCCCCAAAGATAGCCCGGCGCACGGCAGTTTCGCAAATCGCGAGAACCGAAAAGACCGAAGAGGGGGCGCAGGCAGTCGTATTCGGCAAACGCGGAGCCCCGTGGCATTGAATGCCCTCCTTTGGTTGCTCCGACACCAGATTCTCTCTCGGGGAGTGGTGCCGTTGAAGGGGGGCAGGTCGCCGTAGGCCTTGGGCACCACATACTTCACCACTGGCACCGCCGCGGCGTTTTTGTGGTGGCTCGCTCGCTCCCGTTCCAATTTCTCGCACCACGAGTTTTTAACTGGTGGAATCCGCGCCGGGGCCACGGACAAGTTGAAAACTTGCCGCCACGGGAGAGAAGCACGTATCGTGCCGAACAGGACTGCCTGCGTCCCCGTTTCGATCCGCATTACTTGCCCGACGTCAGCGTGAAGTCGGCCGTGTTGCGGCCGGGTTTGATCTCGACTTCGAGTGCGGTTGTCATGTTGTAACTCGCGGGGATGAACTGCTCTGCTTCGGAACCTTTGAGCCCCCCGACGACGACATCACGGCCGGTCTCGCGGTTGGCGGTAATCGACACCCGGTAGCGGCCGGGCAGGGGCCCCTTCTTGGCCGCAATCTGATACTTCCCGGCTGCAATCTCGGCACCGGCGGATGGATTCTTTGTGCCGCCGGTCGGCTCGAGACTGATCACACCCTCCGTGACCGGCGAGCCGTTGAACGTGATCTGCCCGGAAAGCGATGCCCGTTGCGTCCCGCTTCCGCAGCCGCCGACTGCTGCAATCAGGATTGCGATCAGGGCCGGCATCATCGCGAGCACGCTGCCATGCCGGCAGAGGCGGAGCACGTCGGACCTTCGACGGTAAAACAGGTTCCTATTCATGGTCACGGCACCTGCACCGTGTTGCCGTCGTCCATCCAGCCGAGGTTTCGCCAGACCGTCAGGTCAACGTTATCACCGATAAACGCGACCGACGCGCGTGAATCGGCTTGCCGCCTCCCGCGCCGCCTGCACCGCGCAGTTTTGCAGTCGACAAACAGCCAGCGGTGCCGAGCAGGGCCAAGGGCCTCACCCCATCGACCGCTCGTCACCCGTCAAACGCTTGCGGAAGTGTTGTTGGCCGTCCTATCCCTCTGCCGCCGGAGCGATGGCAATTGCCGCCGGGCGTCGTGAGGTCAGGGGCTAGGCGGAGCAGCCGATGATTTCGGCTTCGCTTGCCAGATCTCGTGTCCGGAGGTGGCTTGCCGCTTCTTGGCGTCCTCGACAATCGCTGCGAGGTCATGCCCGAACTTCTCCGCGATGCGTCGCCGAGTTCGGTGGATCTCTTCGATGGTCGTGTCGCGATCAGTCGATTTCTGCGTCATCGGTCAACAATTCCTCAGGCGTGCAGATGATCGGCCTCGTGAGCCCAGCGCTCTCGAGCACGTCAAAAACCTTGGGAAGGAATCTTGCACTCGCAGGTGTGCCCCATCGGGTGAAACATCGCGATTGCGATGCCTTGCGGCGTTTTCAAGCCGTACGCTTTTCTGGTGGTCAGTTTCGCTTTGCAGTTGAATCCATCGACGAGGCCCGATGAGATCACCGCCTCCAGCTCGGAACAAGTTGAGGATCAGATGCCGGTATCTCTTGTGGCGACGAGATTTCATCTTGTCGAAGGCATGTGCAAGTTGAAAACTTGCACCCACATGGGAAAACTTGCACCCACATGGGAAAACTTGCACCCACA
>Ga0209829_10001244_pt1 | contig 21219 bp, 28 predicted proteins | sample C_140205_EF_Meta_FD_187311 | JGI IMG/M metagenome (GOLD analysis project Ga0209829, IMG submission 187311) | Freshwater microbial communities from Lake Croche, Canada to study carbon cycling - C_140205_EF_MetaG (SPAdes) (version 2) | ecosystem: Environmental > Aquatic > Freshwater > Lake...
ACTAAAGTTGATTATCCGTTTGTAGCAGATGTCTGGATCTGGTAAAGAGCCGCTGTACGAAGGATGTTGAAGCCACCGAAGTAGTACCAACCGATGGTGTGGTAACGACGGAGTGCGTCAATCTGAGGGCCGACAACTGTTGAGATGTCTTGTCCCTGAGCTTCTGCAAGTGCTTCACGACCAGCAACAACCGCCTTGTAGACGTTAACTGCTGGTGAGTTTGTATTCACTGCAAAAGGCACACGAGGTGTCTCTACAACGAATGCGCCTTCAATTACGCCAACTGCGCCAGCCACGAATGGTGTGCGGTCTACGTACTTTGAAAGCTCCTGGAATCCACCTGTACCAGTTTCAGCACGAAGATCGGCTGTCTGACGTGGGTGTAGGTATGCAGCGTAGAGTTCACCAATACGAGGCAAAGCCTTGTTTGTGCGAAGTTCTGTAACAGCCTGACGGATCTTAGATACAGACATTGTCGCTGCTGCTGTGATTGTGTTTGTTGTTGTTGCTGTGTTTCCACCGTAGATGATGTTTGTGTTGCCTGCGCCTGTGAGCACAGCTGCTACTACAGCATCAATAGAATCTGCAGCGTTGTATGCGATGATGTCAGCAAGTGCTGTGTCAACATCGTTGAAAGAAGTCATATTGAGCTTCTTTGTTGTTGTTACGGCTGAGCCGTATTCTTGAAGTGTTACTGTAATCTGATTAGGATTACCAAGTGCAATAGAAGATACATCTGAAGATTCTGTCAATGTAGAAGTAGCCTGAGCTAGGTCTGAATAGATTGAGAATACAACTGATGAACCTGGCATTGCTTGCTGTACTGGCTTAACATCTGCAAGAGCACGCATTACTGGAATGCTACGAAGTGCCATACGAACGTACTGATCGTACGCTGTTTGGACTAGATTGCTAATTGCGGATGTGCCGGTAAGCGTACCTGTAGGAATTGCCATTAGGTTTGCCTTTCGGTTAGTTGGTTAGAGTCCAGACTGCCTAATAATGTCGTCCAGTTCTTCCTTGCTGTTAGCAGACATAAGGCGACGCATAATGTCATCTGACGCATCAGGCGTTAGCCCTTGGTCAGTAACATTATTCATCTTCTTATATGCCGCAGCATCGGCTGGGTCAACGACAGGCTGGTTGGAATCAGTGGCTGTAAAACCGAAAACGTCGCCGTTATCGTCTAGCCACTTAGACAAAGACTCTTCAGTTGAGTCTACGTCCGATGGAATGAACTTAGCGATTTTGCTATTCACTCCGCGAGATTCGAGGACATCTTTAATAGATCGTTCTCTCTGCGCTTTGGATACGTTTTCAAACTGAGCACGAAGCTCAGCAAGTTCTTTATCCTTCTGCTTTGTTGCTTTACGCAACTGTTTTACTAGATCGTTAGACGTATCGTTTGTAGTGATATCGTCTTCGTCATCCTCGTACTCGAAATTGGACATAGTCCATCTCCCATTCATTAGTTAATCGCAGACCTCATATAACTTTGGGGATTGTTATATGGCTTCTACTACCAGTCTTTGGTTTCACTCCTTGGGCGCTGGTCTGTCCCAAGGTAGGTCTAGTTAGTACAGGCCAGTCTGGCCTTGTATTAATCCATAGGCTGCTTTATCGCGGCCTAACGCTCCGACTCCTGATTGGCCACTAAATTGTGCCTTCTCAAGTTCGGTAAGTTTCTTGCGCTTTGCTGTAGCGGCTGCTGCACCTGCTGTATTAAATACTTCTGCTTCTGCAGTTCCTTGTGTATAAGGCTGTTGTCCATAAATATCAGCAAGTTGTGAACCGCGTGGCACCATCTCAGCTACATTTGTATAACCCTGTTGAGCCTGAGCTTTAGTAATGCCCTGACCTGCTAGTGATTCTGCAGTACCACCATTAGCCTGTAGACCTTGAGCAAGGGCAGCTCCACCGATTTCAGCGGCTGTTACTTTGCGCTTGATATTAGCAAGTGCATTCTGTGGGTCAAGTGTGTAAGCAAGAATATCTGCATTACCCAAGTCTGGGTAGAACTGACGCAGTGCCTTAAGCACTTCTGGGTTTGTATTAAGGACGCGCTGTTGCGCCGTAGCAATACGATCTTCTAATTCAGATGCAGATACGTCATTAGCAAGAAGTTTCTCAAATCCTACCTGCTTACCAGTAGTATCTTTAGCATAGTAAGATGCTGGTAACCCATAGTTACGCATAAGGTTCTGGTATTGGTCTTCCATAGCAACGTACTCAGCTGGGCTAAGCGCTGCAAGACCTGCATTGATGCGAGCATCATTGGCCGCAAAGCGTTCCTTATATTGTGGAGTCTGGCGCAAGCGAAGCGCAAATTCTGAAGCAGGAGTTCCATCAGTAAGAAGACCTTTAATTCCATCTACTAGGGAACCTAAGCCGTACTGGCTAAATTGCTCTTTAAGAATGTTAAATGCACTGACTCTTTCAGTCTGTGCTGCTGCATCTGCTAGTGCCTTATCAGATGCTGACTTTGCATTAAGAGCATCTATATATGATTGAACACTTGGGTCAATACCAGCAACCCCTTGAGTTGATGCACCACTTGTTCCTGCTGGCTTTGAGCCAGGAAGGTTAGTATTTGCTTTATTACCACCAGTAGTTGCAGTTGAAACTGGTCCTACAAATCCAGCCTCTCCAGGTTTAACTGTTTGTGTTGGGTATTGAGTTGTCGGTGTAAAATTTGGAACTTTATTTGCATTTGCTGCAGTTGTTGCTGCAGCCTCTGCTGCTAACTGTGCAGCAGTCTTAGTTGCATTAGGAGATGTTGATGTTGATTTAGTTGGTGTTAATGAAGTGCCATATTCGTCTGCAGATGCTCTAGCCATCATTACCCCATAAATCCAAAGTCTTTGAGCACTGTCGTAGCAACACTTGCTGCCTGTTGACGTGCATTATTTGTGTATTGCCAACGTGGATCTTGGCGTAGTTCTTTTTCAAAATCGTAGATTGACTTGGTTCCAACCTTGCCATCTGGAGTTGTAAACGCCATAGCACTACGAATCTTAGGGTCAAACAAATCAATACCAGTATCTGGTATCTCAAGGATATTGCTCATTGACTGGATATATGGGTCAGCCAAAGTCTTAAGATTGATACCTTGTTTAATCTTTTCGCCTAGTGCTGGGAATGCGTTAGCCGCTGATTCTCGAATAGTATTATATGCAGTATTATCATCAATAACCCCAGATGCAATATCTGTAGCATATTTCTGTGCTGTTGCATCTGAAAGATTTAATCCATTATCTGCTGCAAGATTTTTAATTGCTACAAAGTATTTACCTGCTGGACCTTCTGGAATACCAAGTTTATTAATTACCTGCTTACCAGACTCAAGTTGACCTTGAACTTTGCTATCAAGCCAAGTCTTAGGGTCAGTTCCTTCTGCAGTAAGGTACTCAGTATTAACAAGATTGCCAGCCTTATAAGTTCTTTTGACTGTGCTTTTTGTTTGACCAGATTTAGAAGTATATTGCTTCTTAAGCTCTGGGAGTAATGAAGCCAATTCAGTCTGGCTTGCATTTCTGCCATAGTACTTTTGGAATACTGAGTCTGCATAACCTTGAAGAGCTTCATCATTTGGGATGCGGCTAGATGTCTCGGTACTGGTATAGGTACCAGACTTAAGAGGCTTTGTGCTAGTACTGGGACCAGCAGGTGTGGCATTTTTACGTGCAGCATCTGCTTGTTCCTTAGTCATAAGATCAGCAGCTACCAGTGAATCATAAAGGTCAGCCATTATTTAGTACCCTTCTTGGTTACTACTGGAGTAAGGTATTTATCAACAATGAGATCTTGTGATAAGAACCTATCGTAAAGATATGAAAACCCAATAGGGTCATCCTTTTTTAACTTAGCAACAACAGCATCATAAGCATAACGCAAATCAGTATTTGATTTTGCATCTATAGATTTTGCTTGGCGTTGTTCTAATTCTTTTGCAAATGCTTGGCGTACATCAAGATAAGTAGATACAGATTTCCACATTGGATTATTCTTATGGTCATCAATAAACTTTGAATCCATAATTTTTCCAAGTCCAACAATCACTTTGTTAGTCTTTGAACCATCTGAATCTAGGTAATCGTCATACCAGGCAGTCTGAACATATTGTCCAGTTTTTTTATCAAAGACTGGCTTTCCTTCAGAATCTGTTTGTACAGATAATTTAGAAACTACTGCTTCTTTGACTGCCTTAAGATCTTCTGCACCCTTTTGCTGTACTGAAGTTAATCCACGATTTTTAAGTTCTGCATCAAGAATTGTGTTCAACTTGTTATATTGAATCCAGCCTTTATTTGCTTCATTCTTACGCTGCGCTTCAGCAGGGCTTTGAGATGAAAGGAATTTGGTAGGGGCATCAGGTGAGATTCTCTTGTTGTAAAGGTAATCGTAAGATGCTTGAGAAAATTCATATCCCTTTGGGTCATTGACTACAAGACCAATAAGTTTAGGATCAACATTTACTAACTCGCTAATAAGCGAACCATACTTCTTTACATTTTGTACAGCATTTACTGAATACTGTACAGAAGTAGGGTTGCTTGAAAGGCTTGCTGAGAATTCAAAGAAATCTGGATAGTCCTGCAAGAACTTAGCGTCTGCTTCAAGGCCATATACTCGCTTATATTCACGAGACTTATCAAGATAATATTTATATGGGCTATCAAAGCGTGGGGCAAATGGCATAAGCAAGTTTGCTGCTGTACGCATATTCCAGTAATCCTTGGTCATATCAAGAATTTTTCCAGCTTTAACTGGAGGCTCACCATTGCGCTTAGCCTTCATCTGTTCTGTGTTCCAGATTAGTTGGTAACTTCTAGCAAACTGTGGGTCATTAAGACCAGCTTGTTTGACCTGTTGCTTTTGAACCCAAGAAGGCAAGAACCCTGAAATAGCATTTTTTGATGGACCATAAGGTAGCGCCCACTTAAAAGCATCTTCAAGATTTGGTTGATTCTTTACAATCTCAGATACTGGAACACCAATATATGGACCTATTGGAAAGATATCGCTAAATACATTTGGATTTCCTTTATTGTAAAGTACATCCATACCACCTTGAAATATGATATCCAAAGATTGCTTTGGTATACCCATTTGAGTTAGTGAACCAAGACCAGGTAGTTTTTGAATACCCTTAGGAACTCCAACCCAAATAACATCGCTGCCACTTGTTTGACCTGGTGGAACAATCTTTCCATCTTGATCTGTAACAAGCCCTGCTTTATTAGGAGCCTGCCATACCATATAGCCACGATTAACAATCTGTGGGTTAGCAATCGCTAACTTACTCCAAGTCTTGTAAGCGTTCTCTTGTGCAGAGAAGAATGGGCTGATGTACTTCATTGCTGCAGCAAGGTTGCTACGGCGTTCGATATTAAAAAGAATTTCTTTCATCTGACGCTGTGCTACTTTGTGAGCAATACCCATAATTGCTTCTTGGTCTGCTACAGAAAACTTATCTCCAAGTTGTTCAGCCATAATGTTGACACGACGTTCAGCTTCCTTGCGGTATAACTGGATATATAGCGGGTTACGCGCCCAAGTGTCTTCTGGAAGGGTTCCTAAGAAGTGGAAAAGTGTATTAATAATCTCTCGACCTTTAATCTGAGAGGTATTAAAAAGGCTTTCCTCAAGCAAGTGACCGTGAATTACTGGTAACTCTGTTGGGTCAGTAAATGCAGAACGCAAATCTGCAGCAGTAATATCTTTAATTTTACTGCGTAGCCCAGAAGTTTCCGGTAGATACTGGTCTAGGAATCCATTAATCTTTGTAACATACTCATCTGCTTCAGAAGATGGAATGCTCAAACGACGGCGAAGGTCACGACCTTCTGGTGAATTACGAAGCCACTTAATAGTATCTTCAATAGGCTCACCGCTAATAATTTTATTTACAACTCTTGAGTTACCAAATTGTTGACGAAGTGTTTGCGCCCACTGGTCAAAGTATGCAGGATCTGTAGGGCGAATCTGCTGGATTCCCTTAGATGTAAGCATACGTGAATACATATCAGTATTACTATCAACCATACGCTCAAATGAATTACCAGATGAGGCAATTTTGCGGAACATATCACTAAGTGGCCCACCAAAGGCATCGTGCAAAACATACTTTTTGCCATCAGAAGTTGTTACTTCAAATGACCCAGTACCGATACGCTGCTTTTCGGTCTTTCCCTTATGGCGATTAAGCACATCCGAGTAATGCTTATAGACTGCTTGCTTTTCTTCTTGAAGAAGTTTTTCGGTATTAAGTTTACCAGCTAAGTCAACATCATCTGGATTCAAAGATAGCTTTGCTTCTGTTTCAGCAATTTGTGATTTCAAATCTGTAAGTTCACGAATTACGGAAGTATGTGATTGTTGAACTTCTCTAATTGTCATATTAGAATCTACTGGCAAATACCTGTCAATAAGGCGAGCAGGAACTGCAATAGAGTTATTAAGAATATTCTTAAGACCAGGACCAAGATGGCGAAGAGTTGTCATAGCGCCAACAGATGCTGCAATACGAAGCTGTGAATCAATAGCGTTACGCTGTGTGTATCCAAGGCGAAGCAGTGCTCCTGCCTTGAAAGCATCTTGAAGGATATCTACATAATGTAAAGTTGTATCAACTGCTCTTCCACCAAGTGCATTAAGAGCACTTTTGTTTTGCTTAAGCAACTTATTTATTAATGGGAAATCCATAATAGGAAGATAATCAGCAGACTGTGATTCCAGTTGTGGCACCTTTAAGATTGACCCATCGTAGTCAACCATAAAGCCTTTATCTTTAACTGAACGAAGTGCAGATGTTCGAGCACCTACATAATTATTATAAAGATTTTCAGCAAGTTTTTCATCAGTAATTCCGTGCTTAGCCATAATTGTACGAAGAGCAGCGCCCTCCATAATCATAGTTGCTGTATATCGTTCTTCTGGCGTTGCTGCCTTGATATAACTATCAAGCATAGAACGGCTTTGCTCTGGAGTAAGATTGACTAACTTCTCAAGCTGATTAATTGTTGCAACAACTTCTTTGTAAGAATCTGGATCATTAAAATCTACAAGGCCAGCTGGACGCTCTCCCGCAGCCCAAGAAATCTTTTGATAAAGGCGATGAAAAGGTGTTGGCTGAAATACTTCAACTGATGGAGTTCCAACTGCTTTATCGTAGAACTTAATAGCACGTGACTGCGCTACAAAATCTTCTGCCTTTTGAGCAAGTTTTCCAGTAGTGCGTGTAAGCGTTCCGCCACCTTCACCAATTTGCATTAACTTTGCAAAGTACTGGTCTTGCTGAGCAAGGGCTGCATAGTTTGCTTTAGCAGATTCTATAACAGCAGGTGTGTCATTAAGGAATGGAATCATTCCTGTTCCATCTGGTGCTGAGAATAACTTGTATTCATCAACTGTAGATAGATCACCACGTGCTGCTTCAAGAGCATCTGTAATATCTATACGCTTTAAGCGAAGTTCATCCATAGCAGCAGGATCACCTAGTGCTGAACGAAGAATCTGTGCTGTCTCAGTATTATCTGCTGACTGACCTAGTAGGTGAGCAAGAAGTCCAGGTTGTGTAGATGACTTTACCATTGGGTGGTTAAGTGCATATACTGAATCATTTTTAGTAAAGTCATCAATTACTTTAGTAAAACGATTCTTTACACCATACTGCGCTCTAGTAATATCTTCAGCTGCTTTAGCAACAGCGTCAGCATTCTTAAGAGCACCTGTAACATACTCAGTTGCTTTAAGTCCTTTTGCAACCTTACCTCCGGCAAGAGTTACATCTCCAAAAAATTGAAGGCCAAGATCTAATCCACCTGAAGCAACTTTTCCCCAAGCACTTTTCTTAAATGCTGCTTCACGCTCACGTGGGTCATAAATATTAAACTTTGGGTCATATGAGTTGCGTATATAACCAGCAACTGATTGTCCAAAAGAAATTGTCTGAGCGCCTTCGTAGGCTTTCTTCCACTCATTAGGGTCAAAGAAAGATGCTCGTCCGTGATCAACGTCGCCTTCTACAAGTGAAAATGTAGTTAAGGGTTCGCGGATGTATTGCTGGTTAATATTATTAATACGTTCAAGTGTTGGCTGAAGTCCTGGGACTTTCATAATAGCGCCACCAGCTGATGCGTATGGAGCGACTATGTTTGTTTCGTTCTTTGAGACAGCGCTTTTGATTGTATTAGAAAATCCATTATATGCTTCAGCATCATTCCAAGGAGCTGTTCCTACATCCCAAGCAAATTGTGCTACACCTTTAGCAGACCCAAGAACTTGTCCACCAAACTTGGTAGCATCTTTTGCAACAGTTGAGGCTACATCACCGATTCTGTTCCAAATGCTACTCACAAATTATCCCACAAGTCTGCTATTGCCTGACGAGTTTCAGGGGATGTATTTGGATTATCAGCAATAAAATTTAATACTGGCTTGTATGATGTTAAAGCAGCACGAAAGTTGCTATCATCTGGCTTACGCATCATAAGTGCATCAGAACCTGCACCTGCTCCTACATCTACGCCGTGTGTTACTGGCTCATTAGGACGAGCTGTTGGCTCAAACATTCCTGTTACTGGAGCCTGTGGTGCTGCAACTTGTGGTGCCTGTGAAAGCATTGGTGACTTTGGTGCAGTCGCTAGTGGCGCACCTGATTTAGCTGCGTTGTATGCAACTCCGTCACCATAAGATTGTGACTGGTATGAAAGATCTGTACGCTTTGCGTATGGTCCAGGACCTGATACACCCTGCATAGGGTTTCTAGCGTCTTCAAGCGCCATCTGTATCCTCCTGAATAGTTTCTAAATCTGTAGCAAAGTCTTCCCAGACCTTGTTTAATTCTGTGGTTCGGTTAGCGTTATAGATAGACAGTTCTAATAAGTCTTCTGTCGCTGCCGTAAATACCTGCATTATGTTATATGTAAGTTCTGCACCTACAACTAAGAAGTCAGCGAAGCGTACTGGACGACGAACTTTGTTATCCATCCAGTACACCTCGCTATCTAAAGTTATTTACTTCTTTACTGCTTTACCTGGCTTTGGTGCTCCAGCGAAAGGCATCTTGACGTCGCCGCCTGTTACCTTTGCTCCTGCTCCTGCTGCGCCGTGAATTGGCTTAGCCATTGGTGCTGGTGCTTGTGATCCTTTGTTCATATTTCACCCCCTTAGAAGTTATGCTGCGCCGCCGATTGATGCGAGCAATGATGCGATATCTGGTTTGCCTTGTGGACCGCCAGCAGCAGGGGCTGCACCGCCAGGTTGTTCCATACTTGGCTGCGAGGCAGAGGCGGGAGCCATACCTGCTACTGGAGGCTGAGGCTGCATCGCTGCTGTCTCAGGCTGTGCTTCAGGCGTAAACGCCTTTTCCACAACACTTTCAATACTCATTCCCTTTTGGCGGCCTTTAATCATTTCCGCAAAGGAGCCGAGAATCTTAGAAGGGTCTTGACCTTGTGCAACCATCTGTGGGATTGCAAGAGCTGTCTGCCCGATTGCAGCCCGTAGTGCATCGCGCATCTCTTCAATATCAACTTTCTGTTCTTCCTGACCGACGTTAATTTCGATTGGAAGTTCACGACGTACGTAGTCGCGTGAAACAAGTTTATCTGAACGCATCTGTAGCAAGGCTACTGTTGCATTGTTTGGATTCATACCAGACATAATGCCGTAACGGACATCTACTGTGTAGTCACCGTTGATTGCCTTAGCTGGGCTGTACTTAATTACATACGGTGTGCCATCATCAACGCCACGAATCTCTTTAACCCTGTGATCAAATATCTTTTCATCAGTCTTAAAGCAAAGACCAATAAGTTCAACAAACATACGAGCAAAGTGTGACTGTGCTGCCTTGATTTGTGTATCAAAGCCAGCTTGTAGGGCTTGAACACCACGACCTGTAACGATAGATGCGTCTGAGTTACCGCCACGTGTCTCTGGGTAGCGAGCACCTGTACGAAGTTCACGTTCTAGGACACCTGATTCACCGAATACACCGGCTGGAAGTTCAAGCGGAACGCGACGAATACCCTGTGGGTTAGCAGAACGCATAATAGAATCTGGTCCGAGAGCAAGTTCTTGCACATCTTGTGGAATAGCAATAGGTGCTTGGATAGATTTCTCTGCTGCTTGAATCTGTAAGACTGCAAAGCGAGCACGAGCAAGCTGTACGCCTAGTACATCATCGTATTGACCGCGTGCTTCACCATCAATAGATGGGCGCATAGCCACACGGACCATACATTCACCGATTGGGTTAGGTGTATTAGATAGAACTAAGTCTTTGCGCTCAGGTAAGTAGATAAGGTCTTGGTCTTTATCGTGGTAACGGACCAAAGATAGATAAGGAGAACCTGGTGTGTACTGGTTTCGTCCAACGATATCGTTGTAGAACTCAGGGTACATAGATGCCAAGGTCTGTGCATCCATACCCACAATCTGGGTAAGAGATAAACAACGACCAAATCGGTCAATCTCAGGGTAAGAACCAAACGGATTGATTAACTTAATGATTGGGTTGTCGTTCTCGTAATCGAGTTCAACGCGACCAATAAGCATTCCGTAGGTGTTAAACCAATCAGCGCCGGTATACATCTGTACGCCTAGTTCTGATCTGTCTACATAGAAGTTTGCAATTCGACCACGTAGGTCTGCAGCCTTGCGGGCTGTATCAGAGACAGTATTAGATGCTGAACAGTTAAATGAAGGTAGCGGAGCCATAGATTCCGCAAGGTCGCGTGCGGCAACGTCAATGATGTTAGCAACGAGTGGCTTTGGGTACTCATCAGAAAACATAGATGGGTATACCTTTGAGATATCCCCTTGACGTACCGAAAGGACGTCACGCATACGACCATCACGCGCTGCGTATTTGGTCTGTAAGCGAGATACCTTGGCGGTAACCTCTTTAATTGTTAGCATTGTAATCCTTTAGTAAGTAAGTCCGTTGACCTTAGTTGGCCATTCGACCTTATCTGTTGCAAGTGCTTGTGCCTTGCCTGCTGAATACTTAGCGTCTACTTCTGGGTTTATCTGAGGTGTAGTTACTGCACCCTTGTCAATGTATTCTTCTTCACCTTCTGCGTTGGTCATCCAACTTGGTGTTAATGCCATTTTTATCTCCTATACGAATGTTGTCTTCTGAGCTGCAAGCGCCTCATCAATGTTGATGACAACGCGTTTTCCCAGCTCTGCACGAGATAGGAAAGGGTTTTTAAGGTGGTGCGTGGCGTACTGTCCGTAGTTGAGCATCTCTCTTGCTCTAATCTCACAGAACCAGAGAGCCATTACGATATCGGTCTTACCCTTAGTAGTAGGAGTCCAGGTAATCAACTGCTCTACTAGGGCTTTAATGTTCTCTGTCTGATCACTAGGTAGGTGTATCAGGTTATCTCTATGGTGTTTGCCATCTTGCTGCTTGGTACCAAATAAGGTAGCCATAGATGCAACACCGAATCCGGTATCCCACTTGTTGGAACCGGTATGGTGCTCACGCAATACCACGCCACGTCCTGCAAGGAACTGGCGGATACCTTCGTCCTGAGTCAAGAAGGCCTGAAAAGCGTTCTTCTCAATAATCCACTCGGACGGGCTGTATAGCTGAGTCCAGTTAATAATGATGTCACGAATCTGTTGCGGTGACGGACGCGTAATTTTCATAACGTCTACGATGTAGCGCTTACTAGTAGATCTATCAATGGCGTAACAGACTGCAGCGGTATCTCCTACAATCGCTGGGTCCATACCACAGATAAAATTGAAGCCACTTAAATCTTTGGGATGACCTGGGTGTCCCATCTCCAGACGTCCTGCTTTACGCATACCATCCATAGAACCACGAACACATACTGGGTCGAATGCAGCGTTCTCGGACACATCCTGTTGCTGGTAGACCAAAGCCCACGTACTCGCATCCATAGCCTGACGCTCGTTGTAAAGATTGCGTCCAGACCATCTAGGGTAGAGACCGTTCTCGTCCTTATCGGCTTCTTCCTGTCCATCAAATGGAGCATCGGATGCGGGCCATAAGGTAACCCACTTGTCGGGGTCCTCATTTATTTCTAATAGTGCTGGCATCGCAAGATACTTCCAAGGAACAAGACCACCTGGGTATCTATCCTCTTGGCGTAGCTCGCGGTACAAATCTACCGAGGCTACACGCGTTCCGATGACTACAAGTTTACCTGTAGGGTTAAGACGAGATCGTACATCCTGGGTTAGCCAGCGTATCTGCTTCTCAAACTCATTTGCGTTCTTAAGCGTTACCGCATCGTCTACGATAATCATATCGGCACGTTTGCCGTAAATCTGACCGCCGATACCGACGGCTTCAATGTTCGGGTCTTTTTCAGATGACTCACGGAGTTCATCACCGAAGGTGACGCGGGTTGCCTGCCAGGAGGCTGTCTTAGAGTTAAACCCTACACCAGCAGCATAAGCACTTTGAAGGTCTGCATACATAGGATGCGTTAGTCTTTGCTTGATGGCGTAGAGAAAGTCTGCAGCTAACTGCTGCGTCTGGGATACAATCAGAACTCGGAAGTTTGGGTTCTGGGCTACTTTCCACGTCACATAGTCTACGGTGACCGTAATGGACTTGGCGTGGTTGGGCGGAATGTTAATCAGGACGCGGTTACTAGCCAGCCCTGGTTCAAACTTCATACTCGGATGAAGCCAGCTAGGTTCTCTGCCTTCAATCACGTCAATCAGGTTTACCTGATGGGGGAAGGTCTGGCTATGCAAGAACTTCTTGCGGAACTCCACGAAGTCAATATCGTGAACGTCGCCGGAGGCAAAGGCCTTGTCCTTTAGACCAAGGCGGGTTCGATCTACCTTATCTGCAAAAACTTTATCGGTGCGGCGGTAGTACTCGTACGTCTTCATTGACTTGCCAGCCGAACTGCAAGCGGCGTCAATGGTCATACCTTCTGCTACACAGCCGAGAATAATTCTCTTGGCTATATCTGCTGAGTTCTCTGCCACGTAGCGCTCCCTAAAAAATGTAGGCCCAAGCGATTTAGTCGCGTGACTAGGGATCTCTCTTGGGCTTCTAAAAATCGGCTGACGTGGTGACGTCTGCTAGGTGAATTTGTAATTCACCCGCCGTGATTGGATTTCATTTATACTAGGGAAGTTGAGTTTTTATACTGGGCAGATTGTCTCATATAATGAGATACTAGTGATCTACATTTAGATAGACCTATCCCATAGTTTAGCGGTACAGCTCGCTTCGCCCTAGGGGGCTACGCGTAGGGTTTCACCCGAAGCGTACGGGTCGTAAATCGGACCACTTCCCCGCTTTACTCCCCTACTATATATAAGGCGCGAAAAATAACGTCGTTCGCGTATTTGCTTCTGTGATTTAGAACACAATACTATAACCGCAGGTCAGAAGCTATATTGATCCGTTTGACTTTAGCAAATATTTCTTTTTGGGGAGTATATATACCCGCGCCCTGTTTTTTTAACACAGGGGGTCGCCGTCTGCGCCGCGCCCGACCGCGTTGTCAGCCGTCCACAGTACTGTCCACAGGCTGTGGATAAGGTTGTGGATAACTTTTGCAGAAAATTGCGGGGCGGACTAGATAGCTGGCACTTATACCCTATAGATATTGCAGACATAAACGGCAGCTCTTGCCAGCTGCAACCCCTTAGATATAAGGCAGCAATATGTAAAGGCAGGGCGATAAGGAATCGGTACTAGATAGACCGCAGATGCCAGGCCTGGATAGATAGCTCCATCTCATTACCTGCAGCAGCTGCCAGGCCTGGCCGCCTTGTATCCCTGGCAACCCTGGCCGCTGCCCTGCCCGCCCTCGATTCTCGATCCACAGCGCCAGGCTCGAATAGCTGCCTTTCAATAGTTGCATACGGTAGAGAGCCGTACTATCATTAAGGCAGCGGGACAAGCTCGCAAGCTATGAAAAGAGGATCATAAATGTCTAATAACATCGAGATGAAAGAATTCGATGCACCGTTAAATAAGAATCGGCACGATATTAAAAGCGTGCAGGCGCTTATCGAATCAACCGCACCCGCAGGCTCTTGCGTTACCTGGAACTATCCAGGCTATACATCGATAGTGTTAAGTAATGGCGTAGAGATTGCATTCGGTGATTCCCTCGATGATGAATCGGGTTATACCTGGAATTCATATGATGCAGACGGCGCTTGCAATAATTGCGGATACTTTTCGGAGCCTGCAACTATTGAAGAGATACCTAATAAATTATGGCAGCAAGCCGCTGCCCTATTACCTGGAAAAGAGGATAAATAAATGAGAGCACTAGATGTACAGGTTAAAGGGCTGCGCGGTAAAGCCTTAAAAGAATTCGAGCGAAAAGAATCCATCAAGAGATTGCGTAAGCTCTTTATAGGTGATGAATCTCCCGTAATTCATACCATCAACCGCCACACATCATCGAGCGGCTTAACGCGAGATATATCTTTGCTCTATATCAAAGGCGGCGCTATTCATAACATCACTTACAGCGCAGCTCTTGCCTTAGAGTGGCCGTTATCGGAAAAGAGCGGCAATCGTGCCATAAGAGTAAGCGGCGTCGGGATGGATATGGGTTTCCATACCGTTTACACACTTTCCAGGGTGCTCTATCGAGACATCCAGGGCACCGATGCAGGCTATTGCTTAAAGCAAGAGTGGTTATAAATGGATGCCGTTATGTATCTTTTATCGGTGCTCTTGTCCCTGGCAGCGTGGATTGCTATTGCCTGGATAGCCTGGCAGGGCGTGGAGCTTGTCTATCGAATCTATTGCAAGCTGCGGGGCATCAAGTATTAGAGGCGTACTATCGCGCACCGCTTAGGCGGTGCGCGGTGGTCTGCAACTATGCAGAATCTATGAAAAGAGGATAAGAATATGGAAACTATGCAATCAACCGATACGGCCAGCGCTACCGCGCAGCTAGGCGACATCCTGGAGCTATTGGAGGGCGTCTCGACGCACGCGGATAAGCGCAAAGATTACCTGCCGGTGCTTAACGCGGTGCGAATCTATAGCGAGGGCGGCCATCTATTCGCAGCTGCAACCGATAGATACCGCCTAATAAGCGGGCGAATCGAGGCCGATACGATTCTCGATCTTGAAAAGGGGCTTGTGCCCCTGGCCGATATCAAGCGAATCACCGCACTATTAAAAGGTGAGGGCGCCCGTATGGATAGTCTGCCCGTTACCTTTTCCCGTGTTGCGAATATGCTCACCGTATCGGTGCGCGGTAATGCCGTCACCGTCGAGCTATTAGCGGGGAATTTTCCCCCTATCGGATATCTATTAAAAGATGAATTCCAGGTGCATCCCCTGGAGATGGTAACTATTAACCCCGCATTTATGGCCGATTACGCAAAGATTGCGGGTAAAGGTGAGCCTGTATCGGTTACTTTTACGGGCGCAGGTAAGCCGTTGCGCATCGCCATCGCAGGCAACCGCGTATCCTGGCGGGCGCTCTTGATGCCTATGCGCGATAAGCGATAAGCCCTAATCGGTGCGTTATCTATCCTCCCCTGGCCTGGCGCCAGGGGCGGGTGGAGGGCGGCACCGCCCTAAGCTAACGGAAAAGAGAGAAATAAGGAGAATATGAAAGTACAAGAGAGCAAAGTAATAAATGGCGCGCGATTGCATAAGAATAGTAAAGGCTTATGGGTAAATGATGAAGGATCGAGCGGTTACCATACGCGCCTAACGGGAGCCTGGATATGTTATGCCTGCGGGCATCTTTGCGATTGCGGAGAGGGAGAGGGCGAATGATGGAGATAGATACCCATAACCATACTTTTCGCATCGACTTAATTGAAGAGATATGCCTAGTGATTGAAGAGATTGAATCGGATCGAGAACTAGGGATAATCGGGGCAGCTGCCTATCGGCAGCGCAAAGAGAGCATATGGGATACGGCCAGGCGGGAGAGTCTCGACCTGGCAGCTATCAAGGCACGATTAAGAGAGAGAAAAGGGGAATAGTTGCGTAGCGCCCTACTCTACTTATGCGGTAGAGTGGGGTACTCTGCACCTATCGACAAGCGATAAGGCAGACTAGAGAGAGGGAAAGTAAATGACACTACTAGAGATAGATGAACTACTAGATTCAACCGATAAATTCGATACTCATATCGAGAGCCTGGAGAGCTTAGACCGCCAGGTAATCGATCTTATGCATACCGTGCTCAATGCGGATGGAGCAAGCCTTAATAATATGCAGATATTGGCATATATTGACGAGCTTATGGATGCAGCTAAGTACTATAAATCCAGGAAAGAGGGAAAGTAATGATCGCTAACCTTTATACCTGCCAGGATTGCAAGCTAGTTTATTCATTAAGCCAGGAAAGAATTTCCCAGGATTTACCGTCGCTTGATTCTTTTATCTGCGATATCTGCGCGGATGGTGAGTAATGAGCTATTACGACGGTGACGCCTGGACTTATCACGAGCTTAACGAGATTAAATGCGCCGAATGTGGCGATGAATTCGACCAGCAAGATCGAGAGGGGGGCAATATCTGCCCCGCTTGTATAGACAAAGAGGGAGAGAGTAAATGAGTCTATTAAAAACGATTGAAAAGGAACTAGCTATAGTTGAGGAGGCTATAGCCTCACAAAGTAACCAGGATAAAGAAATGCTTGGAGGATGGGCAGATGCGCTCGTTTGGGTAATAGGGGAAATAATGAACGAAGGGAGAGAGTAAATGAAGTGTAAATGTTGCAACCTTAATGTAGAGGTAAATGACGCAGCGCAGCTATGTCATTACTGTTACCTGCGCGATTGCAGCGCAAACCCTGGAAAGTGCGGTAATGCACTTACCGATTGGAGCAAGCCTCACGATTATTGCGATGATTGTGGCCAGGTAGAGTGGTTATGTATATGTAAGGGAGAGAGCAAATGATATGTAAAGAGTGCGAGGGAGATGTATGCACTATGTGTACCGTGTTCTGTGGCGATTGTTTAACACCTATTGAAAATTGTGGGTGCTTACTATGAGAGAGGGAGACACAATGCAGGAAAGAATGCAGCAAGAACACGATGAGATGTTAGCTACGCTCAACCTAGCTAACTCAGCGCTTATGCGTATCTTTGGCATAGGAGAGGGAGAAGGCGAGGGAGATGATGAGTGACACAATTCTAGTTAAGAGTAGACCCTGCACGGTCTGCGGAGAGTATGAAGTTTGGAGCTTAGACCGGCAGGCTGTAACTAGATGGCAAGAGGGAGAGAATATCCAACGCGCCTTCCCTGATATGAACGCCGGAGATCGAGAGATACTTATATCCGGAACGCACCCTGCCTGTTGGGATAAATTATTTCCAGGAGAGGAGGAGGACGATGATTAAAGAGATTGAATTAGAATATACATCTTATAATCTTGTGAAGTTAGCAAGAGATAAGTGGGGCGATAACGCTACTGAATACCTAGCTGGAAGGCTAGAGAGCGTTATCACTTACAGTCAAATGAAAGCATTGATAGATAGCTTAAAGAAAGAGGGTAAGTAATGAGTAATGTCATAGCCTTTCACCCGCCTAAATCAGAGCTAATCCTGCTCTATGAGGTGGTAGACGCCAGCGGTAAAGCTGAATGGGGTGGCAATTCAGAGAGAGAAGCTCTCGCGTGGATTGCCAGCTCACCAACTGCTACCCGTATACTTGTATCGGGGTGGGAGAGCGATGAAGAAGATGCTCAAATAATCGGGCAGCCCTTAGATATAACTACGATTGTGAGAGAAGCCAGTAAATGAGTGATAAAAAAATTGAAGCTGCCAAAAGGCAATATGTACATAACCGTAACTGGCGCAGGGCGAGGGATCGTGCGCTTGTCAAACTAGCGAGAATACACCGAGATGAATATCGGGAGTTGCTCAAGAGGGAGAGAGCGTATGACGAAGTTCAAGGTCGCAAGTGGATTGATATTGACGGCACTACTAATGATGTGGGTATTCAATCCACTACCACCGTTAATGCCCAAGCAGAATCCAGTAATCACAGCACGAACCAAAGCTACAATGGAGGAGAAGCGTGAAAATAGACGAACAATTCGAGAATATAGTCAAGCTCTCGGATATACGAGCAGAGAGGCAAAGTGCCTCGACACCCTTTGGTCCATTGAATCCCGCTTCGACCACCTTGCTCGCCCAAGAAATCTTCAGGGCAAACCAAGAAGCACGGCTTACGGAATTGCTCAGCTCCTTGGAGAGCGTAGTTCAAGACCTGAATTACAAGTCCTTCACGGTATACGATACATTCAACACCGCTATAGAGGATCTGCGTGCCGCGCTCTTGCCTGGCACGGAAGACACCATTGGTACTGATGCTGATATTTGATTTATTTTCTGGTACCGGAAGTTCGACTCAAGCATTTAAGGATGCAGGTCATACAGTAATTTCTTTCGAACTGGATGAATCCTTTGAAGCTACTGAACATATCAATATATTTAGCTTACAATCCGGAGAGATGCTTGTTAAGTATGGGCGGCCTGATTTTATATGGGCTAGTCCACCTTGCACAGCTTTCAGCGTGGCCTCTATTGGCCATCATTGGAAGGGCGATGCAAAGAGTAAAGAACCAAAGACCGAGTATGCAAAGTTATCCCAGGATCTTGTGGCGCACACGCTGCAGCTTATTAAAGAGCTGAACCCTAGAGGATGGATAATGGAGAATCCTCGTGGCATATTGCGTAAGTTAAATGTAGTCCAGGGATACCCATTACACACCGTTACCTATTGCACTTATGGTGACACTCGTATGAAACCTACTGACTTGTGGGGAGAAGTTCCAGGATGGAATCCTCGATCCGCTTGTAAAAATGGTATGCCTTGCCACGAAGCTGCACCTAGAGGTGCACGAACTGGTACTCAGGGGATAGTCGGCGCTAAAGAGAGAAGCCGTATACCATACGCGTTAGGCGAAGAACTATTGGAAGCTATGCTATAGTTCGCAAGCCTTCCTTTTGTGGCACAACTAGCCCTCACCGGAGTTTACCTCTTTCGCCGGTGGGGGTTAGTGCTTGGAATCGGTGGAATAAAATCCATTGCCCGTAAATACTACAGTGGGAGCAGACCACAAACGGCTCATAGGTTTATGGCAAAGACTGCACTGCGGGAACTCTTCCGGATCTGTCATCCGGCGTTCCATTGTGTATCTATCTCCACACTTACTGCACTCATACTCATATGTCATAGTTTTACTGCCTCCTCTATATCCAAGTACCCGACTATCTTATCTATCTTATTAGTGTTCTCAAACTCTGTAGTTGCTGGCATAGGTTGGGTGAACCACTCTGGTTCATCTAAGTCTGTAAGATCGAACGAGTAAATACCAAGCGGTGTGCTGTTGATATAGAAGGGCAACAGGTCGCGGTGGTAGGCTTGCTCAATCAGTTTGCGATACTTATTTTGCTGTATAAGTAGCGTAGAATAATGGGTTTGGCGACACTTCAGTTCAATGAAGTGACCGGCCTTGGCACTGTGGCAGTCGAAGGCATCATAGATTCCAGGAGCACGCTGTAAGTCTGGGTAAAGATTAAGTTTAAGAAAATCAAAGAGTACTAACTCGTTCACTGGTAAGGACTCGGTCCACCAAGTTTCTCGTTCAGGTTACGCAAGGCTCGGTCACACCTGCGGTCTGCAGTTGAGTGGTGGACTTCTAGTATCACACCTATCTCTTCCAGCTTTAAGTTCTCGTGATAGCGCAGCATAAGAATATGTTTATCTTCCTGCTCTAACTCTTCATAACACTTCTTAATATCAATGAGCATAGCAAGCAGGTTGCCACCTTCTGCTGGACTTGACGAGCCTTTAGGTTGACCATCTCTGATCATCTCCTGTGCTTGCTCTAGCACTGTGCCATCTAGCACTGATGCAATAACGAAGGGCAGTAGCTGTCCTAGTACACCAGTCTGATAGTAAGCCTCATCTGCAAGTTGATAACCAGACTTGATAGCCTTCTCCTTGCGTGCGTAGCGTTCTGCTACGCGCTTCATCTGCCACGCTATCTTCTGTTCGTTATGTCTGCGCTCAGTAGTATCTTCTACCTCTAACTGCTCGTTGATATAAGCGATACGAGTAAGCGCCCACTGTATGCACTCTTGTTTCAAATCATCTCTGTCCACATACTTGTTGTACTGGTTATGTACAACGCGAGCAATACTGGGTACGATATCGTAGATAGCTGGGTTTAATTCAGTCACTATCTACTTCCGGAACTTCAGGCCATACGCCATCGAGTACCATCATTGCGATAGCAGAGTAGTTAAGTAGGTCTAGGTATGAGTCACGCAACGACTCGTTGCTTGGCTTGACACCTGAATCTAATAGGTTGTTAATGCGAGCAATCTTGTCCCACATACGCACACGCAAACCATTAAGCGGTCCACCTGGTGAGTGCGCTATATTCTTTGGGCCGTAGTCGTGGTGCTTACGCACGAGCAGGTTGCCAGCTTGGTCCATAATGCGCCAGACATCAGCAACAAAAGCATCATCTACCTTGTCGGTATAGGCCGCACTACTAAGGTCTCTGTTTCCATATTGATCTCTAGGATTTGAAAGCCCATAGTATGCAAAGTCTGTATCATCTGTTGCCATTCTGCCTTATCCATTCTTCTCACTGCTACCCTTTTTAAGGTTGCACTTACCGTGTGCTGGTCGCACGTTATCAATTGTATCAGGGCCACCTTTAGATATAGGTATAAGGTGGTCTAAATGCAAGCCTGTTTCCCAACCCTTTTTGCCTACTTTTCTATTAGCTTTAAGGTTAATCAAGTCGCCACATATATGACAGTTCTTGCCATATTTTTTGATAACTTCTTTAACCGTGTAAGGTACGTGCTCAACACTGTTTTTGTTAGCCCTTCTTTTTCGATTAAATTCTGCTGCTTTTTCTGGGTTCTTAGCCCAGTACTTCTTTTGTTTGGCCCTGAACTTAGCTGGGTTCTTAGCCCTATATATCTTTTGATAAGCAAGCAGCTTCTCACGATTGGCTACCCAATATTTTTTCTTGCGTTCACTCTCTCGCTCTTTATCAGTGGCTGGCACTAGGCTCGCCTACGAGTAAGGTTCTAGTTGCATCAGCACCGTATGCAAGGTAATAATCATTAACATCCATACCTGGTGGCAAAGTAACAATTACACTGTTCAATACCTCAGACGCCACGCGCTTAGCAAACTCAGCTCCAGGATTAGAGCCGTCTTCTTTGACGTCGTTATCTCCTACGATA
>Ga0209829_10001245_pt1 | contig 21214 bp, 27 predicted proteins | sample C_140205_EF_Meta_FD_187311 | JGI IMG/M metagenome (GOLD analysis project Ga0209829, IMG submission 187311) | Freshwater microbial communities from Lake Croche, Canada to study carbon cycling - C_140205_EF_MetaG (SPAdes) (version 2) | ecosystem: Environmental > Aquatic > Freshwater > Lake...
AGTTGCGGCAGCAGGACAGACGTGGTACAATTCGCCGTGTGGCACAAACTCGTGTGGCGGAGCATCAACCAAGAATCAGTGGTATTATATGGATTTTTCCTCATCTGCGGTTGGCACAATACAACAAACTAATATTTGGCAGATAGAGTTCTTTGATAGTGGTGGTGGCATGACCGGTGCAAATATGATCAATATCGCATCAGGAGGGTCTGCATTCTTTCTGTCGTATACGATATTTTTTCCTACACCGTCAATCACGCCGTCGGTGACAATGAGTCCGGTATCTCCAAGTTTGACGCCGTCAGAAACTGCCTCCGCATCCATAGAGCCATCGGATACACAAACACCAAGTGTGAGCCGAAGTCTATCGGCATCCGCATCAGTGGATCCGACAGATACGAAAAGTCCATCGCTATCCGCAACGACTTCAAGGTCGGCATCACTTTCTAAAACAAATAGTCGATCCGAATCCGCATCAGTCACAATTAGTCGATCGGAATCAGCATCTGTATCAGGAACTAGAGCCGCTTCTTCATCGTTATCCGGTTCAGTAACAAATAGTAGATCAGGATCGGTATCTGTATCAGGATCTAGAGCAGCGTCTCCATCGGTAACTACATCAAGGTTGCCTTCGCCAAGTTTTTCGGCTTCAAAAACAGCATCTGCTAGTGTAACACCGACAATAACTCCATATCTTCCGTGGTTTCAAGGTCTTACAGGATGCTGTCAAGATTCAATTAATACAGCCATACTGGCTATCAACGTCTTGACGCCATATCCTTATGTAAATATGGGAATTAATCGGGTTTCATTCCAGTATATGCCGTTGGCAGCGGGAACGGCTACGTTTACAATTGCCCTTATGGATGTGGCTGGAGGAAGTTTTCCAGGTGGAACTATATTAGCATCAAATACGTTTTCAGTCACATCTCCAGGTAGTTTTCCAACATACCCGCAACAGATTGTGACATTTACCGATCTTTATCCAATATCATCGTACGTTCTGAGTGGAGATGTAGAGTATGTTTTAGCGTTCTATAATGCAACACCTGGAATTATAGATATTGTTGTAGACGATTCAGGTTTAACTCCATATTTCTGGAACGCTTTAACGCCTGAATCTACGGGGACGTTCTATACGGAGGGGGAAACAGACCCTGTAACAGTTACAAATTGGTTACAATCTACGAATATTTCATTTATTACAGTTGGAGCAGGATCCGTGCTTTCTAGTTCGCCAACCTCGTCTATGTCTCTAAGTCCCAGTTCTACTATATTAGCAACCACATCATCTAGCCCTAGTATAACAGCTCAAGCATCTCAAAGCACAAGTGTATCTGCCACAACCGTGGCATCCCAGACTACAAGCATATCATCGACTGCCTCATCTTCGGAGTCTGCGACTATGTCTATAACAATTTCAGCATCTGTGTCTATGAATCCATCATCTTCTAGTAGTTTATCTCAGACATCTAGCTTGAGCGCCACACTCCAGCCTACAGAATCTATCAGTTCTTCACTTTCAACATCAATATCTATATCAACTGATGCTTCCAGTAGCTCATCTGTCAGCGAAACACTATCTGGAACTGTGAGTTCATCGGTAACTGGTAGTCGAAGTGTGACAGTTAGCCAAAGTATTTCTAGAGAGGCGTCAATGACAGAATCTGGAAGCATAAGTATATCAAGTAGCCCATCAGTTTTAGCCACACAAGTTGGAACTGCGACTTCATCTGTATCTGTAAGCAGGGTAGGCAATTCGGTATCTGGAACTCAGACGGCAAGTTCATCTGCATCCGCATCACTATCGGTAAGCAGAACTACCGACCCCTCGTTGTCGGCAAGTAGTTCTATAAGTTTATCAAAGAGTTCCTCGCAATCATTTACATCTACTATAACACAAACGACCTCAAATACTCCTGCGTCAACTGTATCCGTAAGTGCTTCACAGTCATTTACATCTACTATAACACAAACGACATCAAATACTCCTGCGTCAAGTGTATCAGTAAGTACTACAATTACCACAACGCAAACAAGCTCAAATACTCCTGTGTCAAGTGTATCCATAAGTGCTTCACAGTCATTTACATCCACTATATCACAAACGACATCAAATACTCCTGCGTCAAGTGTATCATTAAGCGGCACAATATCCAGTTCATCTAGCAAAATACAAACACAATCTAATACGGTGTCATCTACCGCTATATCATCGTTCTCGTCCTCTATAAGCAACACTCAAACAACAAGTAATACCGTCTCTCCATCGCCAGGTAAAACTGCGAGCCCATCAATATCAGTTACCAATACTATTTCAAACTCTTTATCAACCATTCCCACTCTATCTATGTCTATCTCCGTTTCAGGCAGTTTTTCATACTCCTCTTTAAGTACTATGAGTCTCTCCGGCACCCCAGCACCCAATTTATTCGCAAATGCAAGTGTGTCCCCTTCCTTGAATGCGACCGTTCCAATAGTAGCCGCCGCGGCTGCGGATAATTCCTCCCTAGGCATAATCCTAGGCGCGGTATCGCTGGGTTTGGTAGGTCTGATGGGTGCAGTTATGGGAACAAATGCCATGCGGCGCAGTGGCGCGTTAAATTTCCTGGGCGCGCTGGGTGTCAAGACCCCGCCAGGAATAGCAGACGGCAGACCAAGAACAAAGGAAGAACTAGCAGCCGCCGCCGCTGCAGATGCGGCAGCAAAGACAACGGTACTAGGCAGAATGGGTTCTATGGTTACAGCCATAAAGGGACGATCTGCACAAATTACAAAACTTGTAGATGCATTGCCGGTGCCTGATTCGGTGAAGAGTTTTGTACACGATCCAAAATCAATACTACCAAAATCAGCACAGGATTTACTTGATACGGCAGGAACCGCTTTCAATCAATCCAGCGAGTCAGCCAACACAGCTGATTTAGAAAGTGCCGATATACCAAAGGCTCCAACCGCTCTAGTTGTTACGTCAACGCCCAAGTCGATACTCAAGAAGGACTCACGTGTAACCATTGCACCCACGCCTACATTGTCTGACGATGTTGTACTGGACGGAGGCATACAATTAACAAATACACCGGTACGCACACCAACGCAGTACAACACACCTATTCACACGAATACAACAACAGATGATACATATGATGACCTAGGCAATGATACAGATAACGCAGACAAAAATGTACTAATTCCTGACACATTAACATCTAATTTTGTTAGAAATCCAGGTCCTCCGCTTGTTAAACCAAAAATACCCACACCGGCACTTCCTGAAGGGTGTAAGTGCGAGGCGTGTTTGGCGGCAAAGGCGGCACACGCACCTCCTCCACCCCCGCCATCCACTGCAGATGTGATGAAGCAGTTAGAGGATCTCAAAAAGTTTATGGTGGAACAAATGAAGCCACCTGCCCCTGCTGCCCCTGCAGAGCAGAAGCCGGTAGAAATCAAGCCGGTAGAGGATAAGCCGGTAGAGCCTACAACAAGCCAAGAGGCACCAAAGGCACTTATTGAAGTAAACGCTCACGAGCTTGAAGAAATTCGTGCTATTCTTGCTGAGAGACAAAAAGATCATCAGGTTCATAATTAATGGCACGCCCAATAATCCGGACCGTAGGAAATAAAGAGTTCGGCACCGGCAGGTATATCTACAAGCGAGTGAATATAGGCACGTCCTGCCGCTTCGTCCACCACAAACTCACAATTGACAACAAGACGCCGTCCATACAAATCGTAATAAGCGTCAGGTGTAATATTTACCCAACGCTTTTTACGCCGAATGACCCGCCGAGCAATATAGGAGCAGTCATTGAGCATTGCCATATAACAGCGCGGAAACTCACGAGCGTCAATAAAGCAATCGTCGCGCACTTCAAGCGCATACGAACTAGCACGTTTTGATGAAAGTACCTCACCGGTATATTCATCAATGCGTATGCCGGCAGGAATCGTTTCACGTGTAAACACGCCTATGCCTGAGCATGGCACTTGAGATGTATCAAGATAGAGTTGAAACGGCGAATTATGATAGTATTTATCGTAGAAATTTTCGCACATGAAAGTAAGGATGGATACCCGCTTTTGGGGACCGAGCGGCTGGCGGCTACTACACTTAGTTGCGTTTGCTGCTCCTACTCTAAATAAACGCTATCTTCTTCAATTTTTTCAGACTCTGCCGTACGTGCTACCGTGTAAGTTCTGCCGCGCGTCCCTTACGGAGTATTACACAAGCGACCCCATTCCCACGGATACAAAAGAGTTTGCATACTGGCTGTATCGTATTCATAATCGCGTAAATGGCAAACTTCGCGAGCAGAAGTTGATTAGTGGTAAGGATCCGTCGTGGCACAACGTGAAACAGCGTTACGAAAAGTGGATGCGTCAATCGTGTACGCAGCAGGCAATGATCGGCTGGGACTTTCTATACTCCGTTGCGTATACAACCCCTTGTAGTGATATGACAAGTACGCCTATACCAGGCGCACCGCCCAGCTTAGCAACCCCCGAACTACGTAACCGTTGGAATACAATGTCAACTGAAGAGCGCTTACCAAAACTCAAACTATGGTGGGAGTCTCTTCCCCATATTCTTCCTTTTCCTGTTTGGAAAAAGGCGTGGCTCAAGGCGGTCCCTCACGTGCCGAAGCTTGCGTGCGGTAGAAAGGCGGTCACAGAATGGCTATATCGTGCCGAAAAAGCGATGTGCCAAGAGCTCAAAGAGAACGTCCCACACGACAGCTTTGATGGACTCTGTACTGAGTTAAATGCGTTCGCCAGCGGTTGCGGTAAAATCAAGACTACGAAGGTGAAGACGTGCCGCGCAAAAAAGACGCTCAAGCGAAAAACCCTCGACCGATCGCGCACGCGGAAGTACTTTGCTACCGGCGGATTCTTATAATCATAGTTCCTTCTTCTTTATAGAGCCGCGATGTGCCCAACAGTGCATTGTGGTTTGAATTGTGACCGCCTTATCACACACCTTACCGTTCGCATGTGTATAAGTACACTTATATACATACGTACAATCAGCTAGTTTCTTCTTGTTTGTCATCCAGGCTGCCGACGCGTCATCAAAGAACTTTTTATCAAATTCGCCATTTCCAGTCGACATTGTAAACATTTATTGATTTACAAAATCAGATTCAATTTTCCACCGCTAATTCACTCAAACGTTTCATAACAGCATCAGGATAAACTATCCCCGGAAATTTTGCGATAAGCACAGCACAGGGAATATAACGGCGCCGATCATCCTCTGATACATTAAGTGCCGACCAGCGTGCCTCAAGAGTCATAGCACGACTCCAATCCTCAACTGACCAAGTTTCATCGCCGTCGGGTTTTACGAGATACTGCGTCAAGACTCCACCTCGTGAAAGCATTTTCTACTCCTTATGTAAATAATGGCGTCCCTCTTTAAACTTTCCCAATCAACGTATGTTTCTATTCTTTTAGTTGCTGTTGGACTTGCTCTTATTGTTCTATGGGCACGTAGCAAGCCTACACACGAGGGATTCGAGGATGCGCAGCCGACGGGAAGCAATGCTTGGAAGTTCAATATGTACTATGTGGATTGGTGCCCCCACTGCCACCACGCCAAGCCTGAATTTGAGAAGCTTGGATCTACCATGACCATCGGCGGTCGTAAAGTCGAGTGTAATGCGATTGAGGCGGAGAAGAATCCCGAGGCGGTTCAGGGTCTGAAGATTTCGGGTTACCCAACGTTTGTCTTATATGATGCTGAGGGTAAGCTTGTGAAGGATTACAGCGGTCCCCGTAAGACGGCAAGCTTCCGTTCGTTTCTTGAGGATACGGTGAACATGAATGCTCAGCGGAATTCGCAGTAAGCCATTGGTTTGCGACACTTGTGCCAATTGAGATAAGCATTTCAAAATCGGCAGGCTGAAGCCGCATAAACCACGCAGGAAACGGTAAATTAGGAAACCATATTATATTTTTTGGATAACGTTTCTTCAAATACGCTATTTTCTTCGGTCCTTCGAAATGGATCATAGAAAATACATACTCGGATAAGGTTGTAGGAGTTTTTACAACTCCGTGTTCAAATGTGAATCCTAGTGATTCGTAACGGTCCAATTCGGATGGTAATAAATTCCAGGGAAAATTCGCACCCACTGCGCCATCGACCCATATATGTCCAGTTTCAATATGGTTATAAGGTCGGAAAAATATAGGTAGACTCATACTTGCGCGTATTGCTTCGATAACTTTAAGGGTAGGATGGGTTTTTGCGGAACATAGAACAATGTCGTGCGTGCTGAGATTCGCGATGATAATTGTAAGACCAGGTATATCGGACATTGTATAAGCAGATGAGCCAGGTTTTACAAGATCCATTATACGTTTTATTTCGGTCATAAGTGATTCTCCATTATCAAGACCCCACGACTTATTGATGTTTAATAGATTATTGACATCAATATCACGAAATTTTATATATTCCGTTTCATACATACACTTGCGTACTACTTCGACCGAATTTGCAAGCGCCATAAGTGTTGCTATAAAGGCGCCGGCGGATGTTCCCCAGTATTCTTCTACATGTTCAAGAACTCCTGCGGCTTCTAGTACAATAAGAGCCTCTACAAACACAAGGCATCGTGTGCCACCGCCAGTGAAGACCAGGCGCTTAGGATAAAGCATCTATCGGCGCCGGCGGAATGAAATTCAAAATAATTACGCATATAACATCAAGATGTCGTCAGGGTCGTTGGTTCCGCCAATGCTTGTGCCGTCTTCCTTATATACGGAAGAAGCCAAGCGGGATAGTACACGAATACGTATTTATAATATGGTTTTACAGCAAATTTACAATAAGATTAAAGCGGTTGCGCGTGTTCCCGGTAATACGAAGTCCTTATGGTATGTAGTACCCGAATTTATTCCAGGAACTCCGCGATTTGATATTGGTGATGCTATCTTATATATTGTTTGGAATCTACGGAATATAGGTTATACCGTAGAATACACGCATCCGAATTTATTATTTGTAAGTTGGAAATCGCACGATGAGATGTATCGCAAGCATGAAAGTCCGTTGAGTCAGGTTCTAAATGCTGTTCGAGGTGTTGCTACGAGTTATAATATTCCGACACCAAAACCAACGATTCCGACTGCAAGCGCCCATATGCCCGAGGTCGTTAAACGGAAGACACCCCTTAAAAAGACTGTGGAGTTCAAGCCTGAGGCGGAAATTATTCATACGACTCCTACGATACAACCAATGTCACGATCGTTAGTTATGTCGGCAACGGCAGGTGCGGGCGCAGGTGTACCACGTTTACCGGGACAGTTGTCGGAACGGCATGTATCGTTTGTATAACTGACCTCCTCCTGCGGCAGCAATAATCATAGAGGCTTGTGTACCCTGCTTTACTAAGATGTCCAATATGAGGATTAAGAAGATGCCGCCAAGGACAAAGAGTAGTATTTCAAGCAGATTGGATTCCGATTTCGAGACTTCCATCTGCTCCAGTTTATGAAACATCGAATCTAGCTTTCGTTGAAGGTCGTCAAGGCGGCTTTCAGCAGCAACTTCGGCACCTTTCAGATTCGCTTGAGTTTGCTCGCTTTTACCAATCTTTTGCCAGAGTGTCGATTGTCCATCAAGCCAGGGAGATGGAATAAGCGGGGCTTCATTCTCGCGATGAGGCATACGATTCTTAATCCAATCGGGAGTGGAAGTATCATTAAAGGCAGTTGCCCAATCGGGTTCGAGTTGATATACATTCTTATCTACAACATCCTTTGCTGGATGTGGGAAGTAATCGGCAGTTTCAAAAGCGTTGAGCATTTCGGATTGGCTGCCGTCTTGAGAATTGCTGGAAGGTGCTCCGCCAAGTAATTCACCTGGAGGTAGTTTACGATGGGCAGGGCGATCGGGTTCAATCACTTGGGGCTCGGGCGGCGGTAAAGGGGCACGACGCTTTTTACGACGCTTCTTATCCGAATCTAAAGCAAATAGTGACGAAGAACCATTTGCTAAGCCCTGATCTTCATTCCGGGACGTGTCCGTAAATGATGTAAAAGCTTCTTCTAATGAGCACATCTGCTCTCCCTAACGTGGGATGTCTATTTATTTTATTGATTTCCGCTTGCGGAAATCACCAAAATAAACGACAATACTACGTACCAACTGTGGGATGTCTATTTATTTTATTGATTTCCGCTTGCGTCCTGGCGGGACTACATAAAGTTCCTATTCCAAGATAAGGATGCACGCAACGCAATTAATATCAATTGGTCTATTTACAGCGGCGCTTGTACTAACCGTTTACGCCTGGATGGATAGAATAAAATACTCAAACCGCTATTATAAATCGACAGAAAACTTTCAAAATCCACCGAATCCACTAGAAATTGCCACTCCCGATACTGTAAATGTGTCACTCCCTAAAGATCCTACAAATGCCGACGCAGTCGCAGCGCATAGAACCCTATTAACATATACAAGCAAGAACGTAGCAAATGGATTGCGATTTATGAAGGCGATCGGAGATACCTTCTATGTCCAACCAGCAGTTCTCAGGACCGATATCAATCCGGCGACTTTAATGAATAACTATGTGAGCCCATTACAAAAAGTATGAACCCGCCACCAGGTCCCGGTTTCCACCCATCAGGTCCCATTTGGCACCCACCCATTGCCGGCAAGTGGATAGCCGTTATTGTTATTGTTTTCCTAGGCGCCGTCGCAAACCGTATTCCTCACCAGATCCGTTTTTACGTCATTCAGCCAGTAGGATTTTTCCTTATTGCCCTTGCCGCAATGGGTAGCTATTGGGGCGGATTCTATGCTGGAACATTCGCGCTCTTCTTCTTCCTACTGTCAATATGGTCGGCGGAGGCACGCAGCCCAGAGGGATTCCTTAACGCTTCAAATACCGTTGACTGGGTCACGAATTCGAAGAAATGGTTTGTTGAGAAGGTGCTCAAAGAGCAGCCGCTGGCAATTCAGGAGAAGGATGTAAGCACATTCCCCATTCAAGATTAAACCCGTCACTTAGTAAGAAGATTCCCGGATGGATTACGGTACTATTGTAGCAATAGCACTTACCGTATTCCTAATATACTTCTCGTTGGATTTCGATAGGCACTATAGTTTTGGATTTCATAATGCCGCACTTCATCCTGCCGCACGCTTTGCCGCGGGTCTAGCATTAGCCTATATAGCACAAAAGCACCAACTCCTAGCATCAGTACTACTTGTTATTGTATTTTTCTGGATCGCTGACGTAAATCTACTAGCATCTTACCCATTGTAAGAAATACAGGCTCTCCCGATTCATAAAAATGGTACTCCACCATAAGGATATACGATGCCACGACGTCAAAAGAAAGCCGGCGGTTGGTTAACTCCGGTAAGTTCGTGTCTTACGGGACAACCAGGACCTCACCCGTTTCCCGCACCGGCACTACCTACAACGTCGATAAATCCGTACTTGCCTCCACCGACCGCACCGCCGACTATGGGTGGTAGTTGTTATATAGGACAACCAGGTCCGCACCCGCCGCCGCCGCCAACCCTACCTACAACATCGGTAAATCCTTATTTACCGGCACCTACAATGGGTGGAATGGCTCCCCTTGGTCCGTCAGGACCATTAAATATTTCATCGAATATGCCTTCGCCTCCACAGCCTGTAAATATACCGCCAACACTATCTCCGCATCCGAGCCCAAATAATAATACAGGTCAACCATTTCAAGGTTATGGCGGTGTGCTAGACCCCCTTTCGCAGGCGATTGTATTTGTCAATACAAATCCTTACATAATTGGATGCTTTATGTTATTGCTCAACTTAGGAGGTCGTTTTCTTGCATTAGAGCTGACAAAGAAACAGGAGGAGTTTTTGGCGGCACCGTGGTTACGACCGGCTCTCTTTTTTACAGTTGTCTTTATCGCAACGCGTAATATAGCAGCAGCTTTCTGGGTTACTATCTTATTCTTCTTTGTTGTTTGGGTTATTGCAAATGAACATAGCCCTTATTGTTTGATTCCGTCATGGTGCGGGCAAGATATAGAAAAAGAGAAGAAAACATATGAAGAGAATGCTAAAAAGTTTTTTACATTGAGCAAGGCGAAGACTATGCAGGCAGAACCAAAAAAACCTGATATCCCCAAGGAGTGATTTTCAACCGCTTCAATCATATTGAGTGAATTGAACATTGATAGTATTGGTGCGCATAACAATCTTGAGACGTGTACAGCTGTACGCCTTGGCGATTTTTGAATTGGACTTATCCGTAAATTTGTAAAGTGCACTGAGCTGCTTACAAATGGACTTTGCATCATAGTCCTCATTAAATACCTGTCCAATAATCTCCATACCTGCGGTCGCATACATATCTAGAAGTTGCCGACGTGCCTGCGTCCTGAGTTGTTCCTTTTCCTTTCGCTGAAGAGTCGTCTTCCAGTCATCATCCGTAATTTCGTTCAGCATACGCTTTACACGTAGCACACGACGATCGTTCTCCTGCGTATCTGCGTTAAGAATATCCTGGTATTTTTGAATGTCAACCTGGGTGTAGTGTTGAAACGCACGGATATTCTCAAGCATATGATTGACAAACTCTGTGTAGCCTTCAATGTTTGCTACCTTAGGACTAATTGCCCGCAGGCGTGTAATCAGACGGTTGATGCCACCACACGCCGCGTTTGGGTCTGGATTGTCACCTGGGGCGCGCGGCATAATGCCACCGTTTTCACGCATCCATTGAAAGTAGTGCGGATTGTGAACAACATGCGTTTCAATCCGTCCTGTGTTCCAGCTGAAGGCAGTGTGGCACTGCGTACACCACATCTGGTCGCATCCGTCAATTTTGCTGATTTGCGACGCACACTTAGGACAAGGCTTCGCCTCCTTTTTGATTGCCTTTACCGAGGCGGCTAGGTCTGGATTACACTCATGGTCGTCCGCCTTTGATTCGTGACAGTCCTTACAGAACTTGCCGTTACACAGACCGCACTTCCACTGGGTTGATAGAAAACCCTCGCAGTCTTCGGCAGGGCACTTCTGGTGAAACACGGCACGGGGCGCCTTTTGCTCATCCGTTAAGACTGCGCCAGCAACGCCGCGGGCAAGACCATATGTGTTAATAGCGTGGCGGTAATCGTACATCATTTGTTCTATTGGACGGAGACGCTGTAGGTAAGGTGCCATCTTATCATTAAGGACCTTATCGGCTTGAGTGTACAACGCGTAAGATGATTGTATCTCTGGATTCGCCACTACTTGAGGCGTGACTTGATTGTACCAGGTATGATATACAAATCCTGGGGGAACTGGATTCGGCATAAGTTCCTTACGCACAGTTTGTAGCAGTTCATTGTATGCCCTTGCCGCCATATTCATCGCCTTTCGTTCATCTTTACACGCCTTCTTCATAGTTAGCCTGATCGCTTCCGCTTCTTGACACACACTATCATAGCGCTCTTTGGCATTTTTATAAACAATAGCATAGTTCTGCGTGTCTGGAAAGCGAGCGCGCTCTCGGTCCATCAGAACTTTCTCTCGGTGTTTCTTGAACGGACCGTTGCGGAACGATGCCGTCAGATTGTCGTTGAGGAAATCACGGTCCCAACTTTTACGACATGAAGGACAGTTTGCCTCTGTTGCAGTGTCTACAAGGAGATACTGTTGTAAGCATATACGGCACACCGATGCCTCACAGTACGCACAGGTTGTAGATTTTCGCAAAGATGCGGTGAATTTGTCAAAGCAGATCGTACACGCCATCACACTTGTGAAAAAGCTGGACTCCGTCCCTATTGTCAATTTTTTTGAAACTTACTTATCCCACTGGTAGTAGCAGATTAGGTAGTCAGGAATGATTCCATCGGCGTAAGGTGTTACAAGAATATCACCGCTACCACAGTAATCTATTACATCTGTATCAATCGTATTACTAATACTGGCAAAGCCATGTTTTCCCTTGAGAAATCGGCACCGAAAGATCATAGAGAAATCACTCTGCTGTTTTACATCCTTACAGTATATCACAGCCGTCCTAGCAGATGGGCTAGCGTAGGTGCCCTTTCCGTACGCAGCACAATTGCTATAAGTAGGGTCAAAGCCTGTGTTGACAATATTGGCAGCGGCTTTCAGCGTCGTTCCATGAAAGACGTTGACAACCTCGGGTTTACTATTTCTAGCTGCCGTAATAGACGTAGCCAGCTCATTAAACCGACATTCCAGTAAAGGATTTTCAATTTTGTATATGGCACTTACACAAATATTCTCAGAGCCCATAGATTCACGAAACGACTTTGTGATATCATCATATTCTTTGTTGAGCGGAAGCATAGACGCGTTGCCATAGATAGATGAAAGGAAATTATCCTGCATTGTATGTGTTAAACACACAAAAATCGCTAGGCATATGTTTCAATTTTTTAGACGTTGAGCGTCAGTTCGCTGCCTGTCGGCTGCGTGGTTGTGGTCTTACGCGAGCGACGGTTGAGTCCGGCGCGACGCATTGTCTCTGTCGTATAGGCACTTCCAATAGAGTTTGTCTCCTCCGCCTCACGACGTCCACCCTCGTGTAGCTGCTGGAGGATATCATCTACACCGGTAGGACCGCGCATTTCACGGCGAACTGTCTTTGCCTGAGGGGGACCGGCGGACGGGATGGAGGGCATTGCCGCGCCGAGACCAGGCATCATACCACCCATCATACCCATAAAACCACCGCTCTGTACTCCTTCGGGCTCATTCATCTCCTCCATCGGCGGCGGTGCGCGTTGCTGTGGTCCACCGCCGGCACCACCGCCTCCGCCTCCACCTCCGCCTCCGCTACCACCGCCAGGGCGTCCTAGCGACATAAAATTCGCAAAGCCAGGACCAACCGACTCCTTTGCCGCCGCCTGGGCAAATTCACGCGCCAAATTCGGGTTATTGCGGAGAATATCATCCATACCAGGCATACGTGACTTGAACATCGTATTGGTGACGTGGCACATACCGGCGGACAACCCGAGCGACAAAATTAGGCGGACCTCAGGTGCCACCTTGCTCTTATCCTTGTACTTGTCGTACAGCTCCTCGAAAATCTCGTCGTAGTCCTCAATGTTCTCGTTCACCTGCTCGGACCAGCCGTCCAGATGGAGTCCAAGGGGATCATAGCGACTGTTAAGAAACTCCATACCGCTGGTGACCGTTGTAAGCATCGAGCGCTGGAAGCGCAGTGATGCCTCGAGACCCTTGGAATCCTTACGGCGCGCCACCTCGGAGTTAATCTCATCAAGCGTATTGCTCATGGACATCTTAGTGCCGCTAATACCCTTGCGGTCCATACGCTCCAAAATGGTCAAGCCCTCAGACTTCTTCCCTGCTTCTTGTTCGGGAGTCAGGTATACAGCGGGTGTTGCGGCAATTGCAGGTGCTGCCGCCGCAGAGTCGCTACCGCTACCGCTACCGCTACCGCTAAACCAGCTGCGGAAACCGGCAGCAGCAGGGGCGGCAGCGGCGGCGTTGGCAGTTCCATTTGTTGCCGTTGCACCACCCAGACCAGGAATGCTGGAGAACCACGACTTTGCAGCCGGTGCGGCGGTAGAAGTTGTGGTCGTGCTGGAAGTAGTAACAGCAGGCGCTGATGAAACAGTGGGAGCCGATGATACAGAACTGCCAAGGCGGAATGGCTCGGCACCACCGCTACCCATAGGTGCCGAAGGAGCAGTATCGCGCATAATACGGATATTATCACCACCACCCGATGGCTTCACATCAAATGTTACATTTGTATCGTCAAGGCTGACAAATTCAATATCATCCACCGCCTTTATTTCTGCAGCCGGAGATGCCGGACGACCCATAGAACCTGCAATCTTGCGCTGATTGCCGAGGAGATTCAGATCAAAATCATTTTGGTTAATGTCAAGCGACCGACCCATATCCTGGCTTGCCGAGATTTCGGGGAACGACCCGCCGTCGGATATATGAATTGTAGGACCGTTCATTGTTTCCTTCTTTTACCTCCTCCGCCTTCGTTTTAGATTCCCAAACGCAAATAGCAAAACATATTCAATTATAAATTGAACATGCTATGAATTATACACTTATTTACGTTTGTTGGCGTCAGCCTACTGCCGATAAGCCATCAAAAAGGCATCGGCTAAATCGGATTTCTTCGTCCGTCCCGCAAAGTACTTAGCCCATACAGAAGCCTTTTCCCCACCCGCTGCCAATAACGCAGCAACATCGACTTCAGCGCCGTCTTTACGCGCTTTGTATTCTCCTGAAGCTCCGCTAATATCGGTGTAATCTACGGCGCGCGACTTGACGCCGGCATGGACAAAGTCAATATTACCGGTCCAAAAATACTCCGTTTCCAAACGATGTGCTAGTAGTGTATATAGCATAATTTGTACCGATTTCATAGTAGGATTTTTCATTGCCGGTTGGTTCTCGAGCCGAATCAATTCAGCCCGAGCCATTGATGAAAGTACTGATGTTAGCCAGGTATTCATGGCTTTACGAATCGTATCTAAACTAACCGACATTGTCTTGACTGCTTTCCAGGGTACAAGGTACATCTTCTGCGCCCATGCCACAAGATCGGGCTTCTTCATCTTCTTCGTATCTACGCCTCGCCCCGTAGCAAGCGCCTTGAGTTCCTTTGCCCCCATATCGCACGGTAAACAGGGCAGTGACGGCTTTGATATCGCCGATTTCTTGACACGAATGCCGCTTGCACACGCTTTACACCATTTGGTAGAATCCACTGTATTGATCCACTTTGCGCCACCTCCGCAACCGGCGCACGATTTGGCAGTTTGGGCAGTCTCACCCCCTTCAAGCAAATCTACGTTATCCCACGCAACCACAGACCATTCACCAGAAAGTCCGTGCTCAATAACACAGTACGCTAGATTGCGGATACCCATATCAAATCCGACGTAGATGGGCATTCGGGATAGGTCTCTATTTAGAGTAAGATTTAGACCTACTCATAGAGAATGTCTACGCCGTATTTTATTCTTACGAAACATTCGGACGATGATGTGGCAAACGAGGAAAATAATCAACTTTTATTTTTAAACTCTAAGGCGTCATATATTCTTCCTGCAAATAATCTACCGTACTATATTCAGCACGGACTCTTTGAAAAGGGTCTTATTCAGTGGTGTAAGCAGTTTTGTAAACAGGGGACAATTTTAGATATTGGCGCGCATACCGGAACTTATTCTATTGCATTAGCAAGTCACGCCGCCAATGTTCATAGTTTTGAGCCTCAGAAGATGACGTATTATGCGCTATGCGGTTCAATTGCCTTGTCTAATGCAAAAAACGTAACGGCACATAATGTAGCGTTAGGTGCAAAAACGCAGGTGGGCACAATGACATTAAATATTCGTAGTCACGATGGTGGGGGGTCGTCGCTACAACCTTTTGCCGATCCGGTATTAGCCCAAGAGCAGGTGGAAGTACGAACCTTGGATTCGTATAATTTCCAAAATATCACATTTATCAAGATGGATGTAGAGGATAATGAGTTAAATGTTCTCAAAGGTGCCACCCAGACTATTAAACAAAACAATTATCCTACGATTATCTTTGAGTCGAACTACGAAAACAAAGCCCTTTTTTCGTATATTATTGACACACTAGGTTACGGTGCTATTCTACCCATTAGCGGGGTCAGCAATATGTTTTTAACCGAGCCACCAAAAGCCCCTCAAACCCAGTCCCAGTCCCAGCCATCATCCGTTCAAACTGACGCGAAAAGTTATTACGAATCTCTAGGGATCCGCGAATGAATGTAAACCGATTAGTACATACGGATATTAGTATTTTAATACCTGTATGTAGTGAAGCAAGTAGAAAGGCGCACGCCATTGCAATAGCAGAGGCGAAAAAGTATCCTACTAAATTTCATGAAGTGTATTTAACAATCTATAACCACGAATTCAATAAATTATATACAAATATTCTTAAACAGTTCGAATAAATTCCCAACCCATATCCTCGCAAATCTTCTGCCAGATCTTATCTTGCATATATAACTTCTCGCGGCTTTTGAGCAATGGAAAACACGGCAAATAATCATCCAATTCAAGCAGTTCACAGAATTTATACAGTACGAACGAATATGATAAGAAGTTGGAGCGCTTCTTAGGGCAATGTTTCACGAAACTAAATTGGATTTCCTTAAACATATACCGAAGCTTTTCCTCGACTTCACGCGACAGTACTGGTGCCGAAATACCGTTAAGCCGATTCAAAATATGGGCTACGTGGTCGTAGCAACGATTTAACTTTAACTTTTTAATTACATCCTTCAACTTGGAAGGCTTGAGTTTGCTCATGTCGGTAATACGTTCCTTGCGGAGTTCCTGTTTGATTTGGTCCAGAATGGCAGGCGATATTTCAGTAGTTTCTTTTGCTTGGAATTGCGCCAACCATTCGTTCAAGTGATTAATTTTCTTATAGGCGTAGTACGACATTTCGCGCGGCGGGTCTTTATAAGACGGCTTCTCGGAATCAACCAGGACATAGTCACGGTATCCGCACTGAGGGCAGTCCAAAAAGGTTTCATTAAATAACATTTCAGATTCACAAATAGCACAATTTCCAAAATTCTCCGTAATAGACGAAGCAATACTATTTTCGTGTTGAATAGCGGTAGGATTAAGCGCCGTCAAATACGACTCCAGCGCCTTATCGCGCTTAAATCCAATTGTGTTGGTAATCGCAGACGCTTTTCGCACTTCGGGGACAAGATCGTTCGTTTTCATCGATTTATCGTCGACTTCGGCATTAAAATACGAATAAACACTGTTTGCCGGCATTTTACCCTTTGTCACAGCCTCAATAGGTTTTTCACCGCCGGCAATTCGCTCCTGTGCATCACTATAGGAAAAAAGGATATCACCAACGCGTAAAAAGTAATCGGCTTCAGCAGTACCATCTTCTAGTTTTTGAATCGCCGTTTCCAAAGCCGCCACCTCCTCTTCTATCTTTTGTCTGGAAGCCAGGACTAATACGTCATTTGCGTTGGTTAGCGCACTTGGCTCTAGAAACTGGCGTTCAACGGCGGCAAGTTTTTCTTTTTTTGCCACAAGTTCTGAACGTAGTTTTGGAAGATTATTTTTCTCTTCGCGAATCTTTTGAATTTGTTGTGTATGGAATGATTCTAATGTTTTTGCAGGTTCAAGTGTTTTAGGTATTCGGGGTGCCGCGGACTCGTGTTCACCCATTGGCTTCAATAGGTTGTCTAACGATAAGGGTTGAGACATGGTACCACTTATACTAAGAAAAGCAAAAATCAGGGTTTAGACCGTAGCACTTCTTAGCCCATGTCAGGATGTCGGAATCCTTGGCAAAAAACCTCCCGGAGCCCAAAATTATTTTCTCGGGCTCAGGTATAAACAACAATGGGATCCGGTGGTCTAATGCAGCTCGTCGCCTACGGCGCGCAGGATATCTACCTAACAGGCAACCCGCAGATTACCTTCTTCAAGGTGGTCTACCGTCGCCACACGAACTTCGCCATGGAGTCGATTGAGCAGACGTTCAACGGCTCGGCGAACTTCGGCAAGAAGGTGCAGTGCACGATCAGCCGCAACGGCGATCTGATCCACCGCGTCTACCTCCAGTGCACGCTACCCCAGGTCACGCTCCAGGCGTCGGACGGCTCGGGTGCGCAGTTCCGCTGGCTCAACTGGGTTGGACACAACCTCATCAACAATGTCTACGTCGAGATCGGCGGTCAGCAGATTGACAAGCACTACGGCGACTGGCTCCAGATCTGGAACGAGCTGACGCAGCAGCCGGGTCTCCAGGCGGGCTATGCCGAGATGGTGGGCAACGTGCCCCAGCTGACGAACCTGCTTGTCCAGGGCGGTGAGGGCTGCGACAACTACTGCGGCACGGGTGAGCCCCACGCGTCCCAGGAGGTGCGCAACTGCGCGCCGGAGTACACGCTGTACGTGCCCTTCCAGTTCTGGTTCAACCGCAACCCTGGTCTGGCGCTGCCGCTCATTGCGCTCCAGTACCACGAGGTCAAGATCTGGCTCGAGTTCAACCCCCTCAACCAGCTCGAGTGGGACTACGCGACCTCCACGGTCAGCGGTGCGTCTGTCCAGAACACCTCGTACCCGATTCAGCAGCGCGTGGCGGCGGCTGGCCTGGTGTCGGCGTCGCTGTACGTTGACTACATCTACCTGGACACGGACGAGCGCCGCCGCTTTGCCCAGGTCTCGCACGAGTACCTGATCGAGCAGCTGCAGTTCACGGGCGGCGAGTCCGTCACGTCGTCGGCGAACAAGATCAAGATGAACTTCAACCACCCCACGAAGGAGCTGGTGTGGGTTGTCCAGCGCGACAGCTTCGTCTCTTGCGACCCCACGGTTGTCAACCCCTGGAAAGGTCAGCAGCCGTTCAACTACTCCGACTGGTGGGACCGGTCGGTGCTGGAGTCCGGCTACTCCGTCACCCGCGTGGAGGGCATGGCGGGCTACAACCCGACGGTTGTCGCCAAGATCCAGCTCAACGGTCACGATCGTTTCTCGGAGCGCGAGGGCAAGTACTTCAACTTGGTCCAGCCTTACCAGCACCACACGAACATCCCCGCCGTGGGCATCAACGTGTACTCGTTCGCGCTCAAGCCCGAGGAGCACCAGCCGTCCGGCAGCTGCAACTTCTCGCGTATTGATAACGCGACGCTGCTGCTCACCCTGTCCAACAACACGGTCAACACGTACAACACCGCGCAGGTCCGCATCTACGCCGTCAACTACAACGTGCTCCGCATTATGTCCGGTATGGGCGGACTTGCTTACAGCAACTAAACGTACTGTATTTACAGTACAAAATTTTTTATTTTCTGGTTTTTTTGGAAAATACAGTAGGACAAAAAATTTGAATAAAACTAAATTTTCTTATGTCAGCATTTAATAAATGGAGACATGTAAAGCTATAGTCTTAGAGGGTTCCAGGAAGGGACTTTCGTGCCAATTTCCACCATCTGATAACGGATACTGTGGTCGGCATCAGCGTAACTTTCAACACGAACAATTACTAAAAGATGGTAAAATTCCCTGTCGATTCTTCTTTCGTGGTTGTGATGCTATTATTACAACTAAAGGATCCTGCGATGATTGTAAAAAGTGCATATGTAAAAAGACTACAGAGTGTGGTCATGAAGGATGTAAATTCAAAACTACAGGTGATAAATATTGTAAGAAACACAGCAGAGATACATACCGTGATGAAGAGAAGGAGAAAGGTATTCGTTACTGTGATATAGATAGAGGATGCTTTACCATATGTAAAGATGATTATACAACTTGTGATAAATGTAGAGAAAAGTCTTATACAAAAGAAAAAAAAGTTCGCCAAGAGCGTGTTGAATTACATAATGCTTTAGAACATATACCTACTGTAACAAAGCAATTATGCATAAACTGTGGAAAAGATTATGAACAGTTCAAAACAAGATATAATAAGCCTAGTAAAATATGTAAATCTTGTAATCAATATAATGTATCACAGGATATGAAAAGATTGGGAAGAGTAAGAAACTTTAGAAATGAACGATTTCGGAATATTCCGCAATATTACAAAGATTACATAAGGAGTGCTAAGATTCGCAATTATACAATAGGACTTCAGTTTGATGATTTTAAACAACTTGTATTATCTCAATGTCATTATTGCCAATATTTCAAAGATGATGAAATAAATGGTATAGATCGTCTGGATAATCGCAAAGGATATGAAAAAGACAATTGTGTGCCTTGTTGTGAAACATGTAATATGATGAAATATGTATATCACCCACTATTCTTCATCGAACTTTGTAAGATTATCAGCGGGTTTAATATTCCGTCGGCAGACTTTTATAAAAAATGGAAACAATATTATATAAATACTACATCAAACAGTTGGGCTAACTATAAGAAACATTCAGAAGAAACGAGAAAACTACCATTTCATATTACAAAGGAAGAATGGTATATCCTTATCAAGAAACCATGCTACCTTTGTGGATTTACTAGTAAGAAAGGAGTTGGACTTGATAGAGTAGATAATTCTAGACGTAAATATACTCTAGATAATGTTAAGCCGTGTTGCGGAGCATGTAACATCTTCAAAAAAGACTTTACATTAGCACAGGTCAAAGAGAAAGCACTATTGGTCTCATCTATTTGGACTGATACAACGCCATTCCATTCTATACCCTTATAAAATCTAACAAATTTCTACAACCGATGTACTATTAGTGCTTCAGTTGAATATTTTATTATAACTATTTAGAGATAAGCATGTCCAATGCGTCAAGTGCCCCGATGGTGGCGATGAAACAGATCATGGATATTATTGCGAACGGAACCGTTGCTGAATTACAAGTCGCCCAGAGCAATATGTATAAGTTGAGAAACAATGTTGAGAAACTGGGCTACCCAGGTCTCAGGCAATTTTTAAGCACATATATCCACCCTCAGGATGGAAGCGAGTACCAAGGAATGAATCCCCTCCACTTGGCTGTGTTAACGGGTATGCCTGAGATGGTGGAGGAAACTATGAAATTTGGTACCGACCTGGAGACACCAAGCGGTGCAACATTAGATCGCAAATTAGCCCGGAAAACCCCTGTCCAAATTGCGGAGGAGCTTTTGTTACGTTATAATACACCCGAAAATGGTAGTGCCATGTTCAAGGCGGTAAAAAGTGTACTATTACGTCGCGGAGCCAAGCCTACGATGATAAGGACAGCGTCTTCTTTGGGTAGGAAGACATTGAAGTTTCCTGATAATGCGGCAAACGTGCAGTATTACAAAAATGCGACGGCAATGGTAAATCGTATGTTTGGCAAACCCCAGTCCCGCAAGAATCGCAAAGCGCGCAAAACACGGAAGACGCGCAGGGCACACCGCACTTAATACTCAAACGGATAGTCCTTAACGACGGGATGCTGCTTCGGCTCCACAAACGAGTCCGTAACGGCACTAACCGCCAAATCTCGTGCCGTATTTGTTGGAAATTGCAGGGTATCAAAGGACTTCTTATCCTTATAATGGATATCTAGGCATCGTTCAAGTACATTGATATACATAATAGAGTTGGTGGGAACAAGGCGTATATATTTCAACATTCCAAAGTTAGTGCCGTTAATACGAAGTAGGGACCTAGAAACACATGTAATAGACGCCATTTTTGTTGTTACGTTTTACGTAACCGACAAAAGCAAG
>Ga0209829_10001247_pt1 | contig 21200 bp, 22 predicted proteins | sample C_140205_EF_Meta_FD_187311 | JGI IMG/M metagenome (GOLD analysis project Ga0209829, IMG submission 187311) | Freshwater microbial communities from Lake Croche, Canada to study carbon cycling - C_140205_EF_MetaG (SPAdes) (version 2) | ecosystem: Environmental > Aquatic > Freshwater > Lake...
ATTCAAGCTCTTTCGACACATAGAGTAGAAGCTCCTTGTGCTCATTTTGGAGTTTGTGGTGGGTGTAAATGGCAACATGTTTCTTACGAATCCCAACTTTCCTTCAAATTTCGTCAGGTTTCAGATAATTTAACTAGAATCGCCAAGGTTTCTCTGCCTGAATTTATGCCTATCCTAGGCTCTGATGAGGCTTATTATTACCGTAATAAACTTGAATTTACCTTTTCATCGGCTCGCTGGCTTCATGCCAACGAAATAGGATCCGACGATTTAGGATCTTTAAATGCCTTGGGATTTCATGTTCCTGGACGATTTGATAAAATTTTAGCTGTAGATCATTGCTATCTTCAACCTGATCCTTCCAATGCTATTCGAAATAGAGTTTTTGCCTTTGCAGAAGAAAATAATATTTCATTTTATGAGTTGAAATTTCAAAAAGAAGGCGCGTTAAGAAATTTAATTATTCGAAATACGAGCCTAGGCCAATGGATGGTAACCGTTCAGTTTGCCTATGCAAGCGAGCATGAGATTGAGACAGTGATGGCTTTTATCAAAACTGAATTTCCTATGATTACCTCTTTGAACTATGTGATTAATCAAAAAGGAAATGATACATTTCATGATCTAGCCGTTATATGTTACCATGGTAAACCCTTCATAGAGGAAAAAATGGAAGATTTAACCTTCCAAATAGGCCCTAAATCTTTTTTTCAAACCAATTCAAAACAGGCCATTCGCCTGTACCAATTGGTTCGTGAATATGCAGGTTTAACTGGATCCGAAATTGTGTATGATTTATACTCTGGGACTGGTACGATTGGTTTATTTTTGGCGAATCTAGCTGCTAAAATAGTAGGTTTAGAATATGTAGAAATGGCGGTGGCGGATGCCCATATCAACGCCAAATTAAATAATATTGATCATGCTTCTTTTTTCGCTGGTGATATGAAACGGGTATTAACCGAGGACTTTATATCCATTCACGGCGTGCCTGATGTGATTATAACCGATCCTCCTCGGGCTGGAATGGATGAAGAAGTAATCGTACAAATTTTAAAAGTATTACCCAAAACAATCGTTTATGTAAGTTGCAATCCAGCCACTCAAGCTAGAGATTTAGCTTTATTGGACGTTGCATATCAAGTCGATATTGTTCATCCCGTCGACATGTTCCCACAAACGCATCACGTAGAAAATATCGTCAGATTGAGATTAAGATCGTCTTAAATCAATTAGATTTTGCATGTTAGGTACATAAAAAAAGACGAGTCAATGGCTCGTCTTTTTAATAAAAAGAAATTCGCTTTTTAAAACGGTGTATTTAATGGATCATAATCTTCAGGTGGCAAATTCATTTTACTCGATTTGAAGACGGATGATTCGTTTTTCTGTTGTTCAAAACTTGAAGTCTGATCTCCTAGTGCACTTAGTACATGATTTTGAGATCCATCTTGATTGCCAAAAGGTTGGAAATCTAAATCGCAATATTTGGTGAATTTACCGATAAATTTCAACCATACATTTTCTAAAGAACCTGAACGGTTTTTGGCCATGATGATTTCTCCCATGCCTACCAACGAATTCCCCTGGTCATCTTGCGTAATTTGGTAGTATTCTGGTCGGTAAATAAACATAACCTGATCCGCATCTTGTTCAATAGCTCCTGATTCACGAAGGTCAGAAAGTTGGGGTTTCTTATTTCCTCCCCTAGTCTCTGTCGAACGATTTAATTGGGATAATGCAATTACAGGTACATCTAATTCTTTTGCTAATTGTTTTAAAGCTCTTGAGATTTGCGCAATTTCTTGCTCTCGATTTCCAGAAGGACCTTTTCCCGAAGAATCACCAGTCATAAGTTGCAGGTAATCGATGACGATTAATTCAATATTTTTTTGTGCTTTTAATCGCCTACATTTTGCCCTTAATTCTAAAATGGATAATGCGGGAGTGTCATCTATGAAAATCTGTGCGTCAAATAAGGTCTTGATTTTTGAATGTAATTGTTGCCACTCATGTGCCTCTAATTTTCCTTTTCTAATTTTTTCAGCCTCTATCTCTGCTTCGGCAGAGATAATTCTGTTGACCAATTGGACCGCCGACATTTCAAGTGAGAATAAAGCGACGGAATGTCCAAAATCTACCGCTGCATTTCGGCAAGCTGAAACGACAAAGGCCGTTTTTCCCATACCGGGTCTTGCGGCGATAATAATTAATTCTTGTTTTTGCCAGCCAGAGGTCAATCGGTCCAAATCAGTAAAACCTGATGGAATTCCCGTTAAGCCACTTTTTTGTAATTGCTTCTTTTCTAGTTCCTCGACCGCCTTCTTCAAAATGTCCGACATACTTTCGTAATTTTTACGAATATTGGACTCAGCTATAGTGAATAATTCCTGCTCCATTCGATCCAAAATCATAAAAACATCGGTTGTGTCTTCATACGATTGTCTTTGAATTTCAGATGAAATATGAATCAATTGTCTTTTGATGTATTGCTCGATAATTATACGCGCATGGAATTCAACATTGGAGGTCGAACTTACTCTAGAAGTTAGTTGGGCTAAATAACTAGTCCCCCCTGCTTTTTCTAATTCACCATTTGACTTTAATTGGTTGTTGACCGTCAACAAATCAACGGGCTGTGATGCTTGGAATAAAGCTTGAATTGCCCCAAATATTTTTTGATGTGCTTCTTTGTAAAAAGTATCTGGTTTTAATAATTCGATTACATTTGCCAAAGGCTCTTTCTCAAGCATCAAAGCACCTAATAGCGCTTCTTCTAAATCTAAGGCTTGTGGAGGTAATTTCCCCAAACCCATATCACTAAGCCGTTGAGGCATATTCGTTCGATTAGCCGTATTTGCTTGCTGATTTCCTTTTTTGAAAATGGTGGATGGTGTATTCGATTCCATAGGTACAATTTTACAATAATTTATCAAAAATATCACCTTCTCTTTCTATTAAAATTTCAATTATTTTATATTTTAGTGTTTTAATTCATCCTTAAATTATTTCTTCTTGTTAGAAAAAATTATTTCTTTAGCCGACATCTCTTTAATTGATTTTTTGGGGGTTTCCAACGCAAATATTCAAGCATTAATGAATGCTTTTCCTCAAACCAAGATTATAGCCAGAGGAGAACAACTCACGATTCGAGGTTCTGATGACCAAATTTCTTTAGTAGAAGCGATTGTTAATCAATGTATTGCGCACTTAGATTCGCATAGCTCACTGAGTACCAAGCACATGACTTTGTTAATTGATGGAGTTTTAAATCCAACTGGAGAAGAAAAGGTTTTGCCTTGGGTGGATGACAAAGATGTATTGCTCTTTGGAAACAAAGGAATAGTCATTAAGGTAAAGACACCGAATCAACGAAAATTAGTTGAATCAGCTTCCAAAAATGATATTGTTTTTGCCATTGGTCCTGCCGGTACCGGTAAGACCTATACGGCGGTAGCTTTAGCCGTCAAAGCTTTGAAAAATAAAGAAGTAAAGAAAATTATCATCACCCGTCCGGCGGTTGAAGCAGGCGAAAATTTAGGATTTTTACCTGGTGATTTAAAGGAAAAAATTGATCCTTATTTAAGACCCATTTATGATGCTTTGGATGATATGATTCCTCAAGAAAAGCTTAAATTTTATTTAGAAAATCGGACTATTGAAATTGCCCCTTTAGCTTATATGCGTGGTAGAACGTTAAACAAGGCATTTATTTTATTGGACGAAGCACAAAATACGACTTCGATGCAAATGAAAATGTTCTTAACCCGAATGGGTATTCAATCAAAAACCATTATTACTGGGGATAAATCTCAAGTCGACTTACCCAAAAATCAAACCTCAGGCTTGGGCGATGCAGAACGAATCCTAGCCGGAATCGAAGGAATAGCATTTGTAGAATTGGATGGTTCTGATGTAGTTCGACATCGATTAGTTCGTGAGATTATTGAAGCCTACGGGAAGCAATCAAAATAGGATGTCCGAAATAAAAATAATACAAGCCGTAAACCCTGCTCACATAAGGCTCGTATTTGCTATTCGAACAGCGGTATTTGTGCATGAACAGAAATGTTTACCCTCTGAGGAATTTGATGATTTAGATGAGGTGGCAAAACATTTTTTACTATATGAAAATGAATTGGCTGTCGCTACGGGGCGTTTTCGTCAAACAGAGAAGGGAATTAAATTAGAACGCATCGCTACGCTTTTGGGTTATAGGGGCAAAGGATATGCCACAAAAATTTTGAATCATTTAATGGATGAATCAAGTTTACATCATCCAGAAACAAATTATTTTTATTTACATGCCCAAGTAAGTGTAAAACCGTTATATGAAAAATTAGGTTTTAAAGCCTACGGAAACACTTTTATCGAGGCTGATATTGTACATCAAGCGATGGGAAAGACAATCAATCGATAAAAAATCAATCAGCAATTGAATTTTTTAAAACCCAATGTCTGATTGATTATATTGATATTTTAAAAAGGTAAATCATCACCACTTTCTGTGGCTAAAGGAGGAAATTGATATCCACCTGCAGGACTTGGCTCCACATTAGGAGGAACACTTGGACTTGATCCGGTGCGATCTAATTTATAAGCCCTAATTTCTGTATACCAACGATCATTGTATTCTCTGGATTCTACATTAAATTGAACTTTGACAATTTCACCCTCTTGAACTGGAGTTAAATCTTGTGTTTTATCACCCCATACCGACATGCATACCTTTTTGGGGTATTGATCCTGAGTCTCTAGTACAAATTCTTGTTTGATCCAATTTGTACCATTTTTACCTGTCCCTGTAACTTCAGGTAATTTTTTGATTAATTTTCCGCTTAGTTCTAAAGCCATTTTAAAAATAATTTTGAGTATTTCGAATTCTTGGCAAGTAAGTAAATTATTGGTAATTTTGCTAACCGTTTTGGCGATGTGGTGAAATTGGTAGACACGCTACCTTGAGGTGGTAGTGCCGCTTTAGGTTTGGGAGTTCGAATCTCCCCATCGTCACTTTTTGTTTAACCTGTAAATCATGTTGAAGATGAAACCTTACAGTGTATTGCTTTATTATAACTATACGCCTATTGCTGATCCTGAATTGTACAGGGAAAAGCATCACCTTTTTTGCATTGAAAACCGTATTTTAGGAAGGATTATCGTTGCGAGTGAAGGATTGAATGGTGCGGTATCTGGTACAAATGCCGATTGTGAAAAGTACATGGAATGGCTTAATCAGGATCCTATTTTTTTAGGAACGGATTTTGATTTTAAAATTGAATCGCATGATTCACATACATTTTCCAAATTACACGTCCGTGTTAAAAATGAAATTGTTCATTCCGAATTACCGGTGAATCCATTGGAACGTACGGGCAAACATGTAAACCCTTCGGAGTTCAAAAACATGCTAAAGAATGACCCCGATGTCGTGTTAGTTGACATGCGATCCAATTATGAGCATGAATTAGGCCGATTTAAAGGCGCATACACCTTTGACATGGAAAATCTTCGAGATTTACCAGAACATGTCCATGAAATTGAGCATTTGAAGCATAAAAAAATTATTACTTATTGCACAGGTGGAATTAAATGTGAAAAAGCTTCAGCCTATTTATTAGAAAAAGGATTTACGAATGTGTACCAATTGCATGGAGGAATCATTAAGTATGGTCTAGAGGAAGGTGGTGAAGATTTTGATGGGTCTTGTTATGTTTTTGACAATCGAGTGGCTACCACGGTTAATTCCATAAATCCAGCAGTAATTTCCAAGTGCCATGTTTGCAATTCTCTTTCAGACCACATGGTTAATTGTGCCAACCCTGAATGCAATGAGCATTTGGCCATTTGTCCTTCATGTTTAAAAGACTTAGATGGTGCCTGTTCACAAGCTTGTAAAGTACATCCGCGCAAACGTCCCTATAATGAAAAAGGGTACTATTCTAAACAATCTGTTGGTTACTCTCCTGAATTAGGCTTCAAATCTTTTGGTCGGAATTTGAAAATAGAAAAAAGAAAGGCTCAATCATGAGCCTTTTTTATTTCCTTTATGTGGTATTCTTGAATTAAAGGAACGTTCTCAGGACTTAACGTGAAATATATTTCCGCTGATCCTTTATCCCCTTCAATGACAAACGTTCCCCTTAGGTTATTTTCTGGTACGATTTCTCCTATTTTTTTAATCGCACCTATTTTTGTAAAAATCGATTTGGCTTCGTCGCGAAGCATATTTGGAAAATAGTCTAAGAAAAAATTCTCCGCAAATATTCCTGACTGCTCTGCATGATCCCAATTTGGTAATAAACGCAATATTTCTGATTGTCTCTGCTTAAGGATGGCTGATGGTGGAGAAAGCCTTGGACTTAATTTTAGCGAGTGAATAAGTGAATCTGCCACCTTAAGGTTAATGGAACTTGTGGGAGCATAGGTAACATTAGCGAATGAAATGACGCCTAAATCATAGTCAGGAAATATGCGCCAATTACTTCCAAAACCCGGTAATCCCCCAGTATGACTTACGCTGTGTTTACCTAAATCATCTTTCATGTAACTTAAGCCGTACCCATAGGCAGTGAAACTGCTCCCTTTTCTTCCATTGGGATAAATTGTAACTGGATTAAATTCACTCATATTCCAAGGGAATTGCATTTCTCGAATCGAACTCCTTTTCAATGGTCCTTTTTCTGGTGCATCTCGTTCTGGCCATGCCGATAAATGTAATGCTACGTAGTGGCTAAAATCAGTTAAAGTGGTTATTAAGCCGCCCATTGCCCCATATGCACCATCATGTTCCATCGGTTGCTTGACCCAAGAATTATTTAACCAGCGATACCCATAAGCCAATTTTTGGGAGGGTACGTCAGCATATTCCCAATAAGTATTATTCATGCCTAAGGGTTTGAAGATATTTTCTGTGATATATTTTTGATAAGACATTCCACTAACATTTTTTATGATCAGCCCTAGCATCGCAAATCCCATATTGCTGTATTCGTAAGTTATTCCTGGATTATTGGAAAAAGTAATCCCCTTCTGAATCATTTTTCTAAATGCCTCATCGCTAATGCCTAGTTGGCGATCCCCCCAAGGATTATCCTCAGGAAATCCAGCACCATGAGTCATTAAATGACGAATGGTAATTACGGGAGCATCTTTTGTCAAAGATTTTGTTGATTTTAGTTCGGGAATATAGTCCGAAGCCGGATCATCTAATCGCAACTTGCCGGCGTCCCTTAATTGAAGTATAGCCATGCTTGCAAAGCTTTTGGACATAGATGCGATTCTAAAATCAATATCTGAACCTGCTTTGACTTTATTCTCAATTTGAGCTAATCCGATTGCATTAGAATGAATCAAACGCCCTTGATAAACAATTCCATAGACAAGCCCAGGCATTTTCGCTTCGTTTGCTTGTTGACTAAATAAGGCATCAATCGTAGGGATAAAGGATATTATTTTCTCTTCGTTTGATTGTGCATTCGTTTGAAAAAGAATACTTAACAAGAAAAATGGAAGGTATTTCATCGTCTAATTTTGTTTAAATTCTCTTGAACTCTAAATAAAGTGATTTCTTTTATTAGGTCCAAAGGCATGGGTGAATGATATGGGAACTTGATGGCCCCTTTTGATCCCTCATAGGGAGCTAATTCTTGTATGAAATTCTTGATACCGCTAGGCGTCGGATAAAATCCTAAATGGTTTTTCCAAGCAGCAAAATGAATCAGATTGCCATTAAACTTAAAAGTAGGCATGCCATAAGCCAATAATTCCTCTGTGCCTTCCGGAACCACACTGCGAATGGCTTCACAAACTTCCAATAATATTTTTTGGGTATTTTCCGGAAAAGATGCAATATATTCTTCCATGCTAAATTTGAATGATGTATTTACTGCGGACAAATAAAAATAATGGAAATGCAAAGGCATATCCGATGAGTAAAGTCAGCATGACATAAAGGTAATGGTATTTTATTTTTAACCTTCTCCCCTCGCTTAAGATAAAAAATGTACCGGCTATAGCTCCAGTCCAAAAATCCAAAGTTAAACTTTTGGCATATTCATCTTGAATCCAAGTGCTTTGAACAAATGAAAGAACATCAAATTTTCCATGATGGACAAGCACTCCTTTCATCGCAAAATAAAACGTGAATCCTCCTCCGACGGTACTTAAAAAAAGATAAAAATATGATTCGTTTTTCATGATATTAGATTGATTTTTATGTTTTTTTCTCTGAATGAAATAGTATCTCCTGTTCTCTTTCCTTTCAATAATTGGCCTATAGGAGATTCTAGTGAAATAACCATGATACTTTCGCTATTAACTTCTACTTTCCCTAAACCTATGGCTACAAAATAATAGCCTTGGTCTGTGTTGACCAAACTACCTAAATCAACTAAAGAATAGCTCCTAGATAAATTAATTTTGTTTAATAGGTTTATCTGATTTTTATATTGATCAAGAGACGCACTTATTTTATCCATTTCCCGCTGCATCATCTCTCTGCCTGTTTCAAATTTGTCCCCCGCGCTACTTTTGGTGTCTGAATCACGCGACTCCTTCGCTAATGCATAATCCTTTGTGGCAAGAATGATGGATTCAGACAATAATTGTAAAATGGTTTGATGTATTTCTACTTTTGAAACTTTCATATTTTTAATTCTTTAGAAAATTATCAATAAATTCGCGAATGACCTATTTTTCACCCACTGACCTCATCATTAATCCAGACGGTAGTACCTATCATTTACATATTCGTCCTGAGCAATTACCTCATAAAATAATTCTTGTGGGTGACCCTGAACGGGTTCCTTTTGTTTCACAATATTTTGATACAATGGAATTTAAAATTCATAAGAGAGAATTTGTCAGTCATTTTGGTCACTTAAATGGTCAACCTATTGGAGTTATTTCATCGGGCATTGGGGCTGATAATGTTGAAATTGTGATGAATGAATTAGATGCTTTAGTTAATATAGATTTTAAAACTAGGCGTGAAAAAGATGAAAAAACGAGTTTAGAGTTAATTCGAATTGGTACCTCCGGAAGCATACAAGCGGATCTCCCTGTGAATTCTTTTTTAGTTTCTAAAGCGGGAATAGGTTTTGATAATTTAGCTCAATTTTATGGTTTTGAATCCGAAAAAATGTTGGACACTCAAGCTCTTAATGTATGGTGCCAACAAATCAACTACAAATTTCCTGTTTATGGCGCGAAGGCTAGTGAAAAATTAATCAAGCAATTTTCGTCAATTACTCATCAAGGATATACGTTAACGGCTCCAGGTTTTTATGCGCCCCAAGGTCGCTCGGTTAGGATAAAATCAATCCTGCCTGATTTTTTATCGGACGTCTCTAAGAACAGATTTGAAGGTGAAACCATCACCAACATAGAAATGGAGACAGCCGCTTATTATGCATTTTCAGCTTCAATGGGGCACGAGATGATTTCTTTAAATGCTATTTTAGCCAATCGATTGACACATGAATTTTCTAAAAATCCTGAGAGTCAAATTAAACAACTGATCGAGTTGACCCTAGATCTAATTGCATAACATAGTCGTCCATCACATATCCATTTCCTATATCAAGAATCATTTCTTCGATGATGTTAAACCCCATTTTATGATAAAATTGAACCGCTGAATTATATTTATTTACATTTAAAATTATGTAGTTTCTTTTATTTTTCAGAGTCCAATTCTTAATAAATTCGATGATTTTACTGCCCAAGCCCATTTGTTTTTTCGTAGGATCTAAATAGAGTTTATGCAACTTGACCTGATAGTCATTTAAATTTTCTACGGCAAAATATCCTAGCTTTTTTTGATGGTCTTCAATCACAAAATAAGTGATTTTACCGTTAATTTGATTCTCTAAGGTTTCACTATGATACATTAAATTTAACATAAAGACCGTTTGTTCTTCGGTCAATATATGTTCATAAGTGGGTCTCCACGCTTTTTCTGCAATTTCTTGAATAATGGGTATATCAGATAATAATGCTTTTCTAATCTTCATTCGTCTTAATTATGCGTGCAAATTTGTAAATTGCATCCAAATATAAAAGTTATGAGCCAAGAAAAGCCACTTATTTTAATTGCCAATGATGATTCAATTTATTCCAAAGGAATTAGAGTTTTAGTTGAAATTATGTCAGAAATGGGTGAAGTTGTGGTTGTGGCTCCCGACACGCATCAATCTGGAATGGGTCATGCCATCACTTTAGGCTCACCACTTCGTGTGAGTAAAACAACTGATTTTGGGGCAAACATTCTATCTTACAAGTGCTCTGGAACGCCAGCTGATTGTGTGAAATTTGGTAAGCATCAGATCTTGAAAGGAAGAAAAATTGATTTAGTAGTTTCGGGAATTAACCACGGTTCAAACGCCTCTATTTCAGTCTTATATTCTGGTACCATGTCCGCGGCCATAGAAGCTGCTATGGAAGGCATTCCGGCTATTGGTTTTTCTTTGTGTGAATTTGGTTCCGATGCAGATTTTAGTCATTGCCATGATTATATTATCAAAATATGCCAACAAGTTTTAGTACATGGTTTACCCACAGGACTGACCTTAAATGTCAATTTTCCGGCTAAATCTGATGTTCCATTAAAAGGCATTAAAGTTGCTAAACAAGCCAATGCAGTTTACAGGGAGTTTTTTGAGGAACGGAAAGATCCCTATGGTCAATCCTATTACTGGATGGATGGCAATTTGGAAAATAATGATTTAGGTAATAATACAGATTTAGATGCCCTTTCTGATAATTATGTTAGCATTGTCCCAGTCAAATATGATTTAACGGATTATGCTGAGTTAGCATTGATGAAATCTTGGGACTTTTAATAAGCTTACTACACTAAGGCAATCTTTTATTTCACCCTTGTGAGCCATTTCAATGGCATCCTTGATAGGTATTTTTTTTATTTCTATTTTTTCAGTATCCTCAGGATTTGCTTCATTTTGGCTTAATTCGGTGGCTAAATACATCAATGCCTTTTCGTCGGTGACCGAATTACTAAGGAAAATTTCACCCATAAGTGTCCAATTTGTAGCTTTTAAGCCTGTTTCCTCAAGCAGTTCTCTTTTGGCGGCTTCTAATGGATTTTCATGATCAGATATTAAACATCCACCTTCTGGTAATTCCCACGAATACGCATCAATCGTATAGCGATGTTGGCCCACTAAATATACATGATTTTCATGATCTATAGCGACAATCGATACCGCTATGTTTTTAAAGCATACTTTTCCATAAATACCAGGGTTGCCGTTCGGGTTGATCACTTCATGATGCTCAATTTTAATCCAAGGATTTTCATACATAGTTGTATTACTTAATGTCTTCCAGGGATTCTCTTTATTTTCCATGATGCAAAAATAGTATCTTTGTAGACTTTTTAATCAAGGATGAAGCAACGTTTAATCATTTTGTCATTTATTGTCAGTTTGACCATTATGGGGGCTAAATTTTATGCCTACTATGCCAGTGGCTCAACTACCCTATTAACTGATGCTTTAGAATCTATTGTCAATGTCGTTGCGGCAGCTTTTGCTTACTATTCCATTTATTTGGCTTCATTGCCTCGTGATTTAAATCATCCTTATGGACATGGTAAAATTGAATTTTTTGCTTCAGGATTAGAAGGAGTATTAATTTTACTGGCTGCAGCTTATATTTTCTTGCATGCATGGCAACATTTATATGCACATCCAGAGCTTAAAAGCTTAGATCTTGGAATTATTATTTCTTTAAGCTCGGCTACCATCAATGGCATTCTTGGATATTATTTGGTTAGTCAAGGTAAATCCTCTCATTCACCAGCAATTTTGGCTGATGGAAAACATCTTAAACTAGACGCCTTGAATGGAGTTTTTGTGGTAATCGCTTTGAGCATTACTTACGTGACTCATTTATATTGGATTGACTCCATTGCATCCTTGATTTTTGCCTCGGTGATGTGTTGGCAAGGCCTGAAATTAATACGTGAGGCTATCGCTGCCTTAATGGACGAAACAAATCCAGAAGTATTTCAAAAAATCATACAGTGGATTGTTTCCAATAAAAAGCAAGAATGGATTGATTTGCATAACTTGAGAGTGCAACAATATGGAGGCGATTTACATATTGATTGCCATTTAACGCTTCCAAGGTATTGGGATTTAAATCGCGTGCACGATGAAATTCATGAATTTGAATTGACGATAGGACAGGTTTTACCTACTGATATTGAGATATTTGTCCATGTAGATCCATGTTTAGATGAATGCTGTTCACATTGCCCAATAATCCAATGCCAAATAAGAAAACAAGATTTTACAAAAGAAATTGAATGGAATAAAGTTAATCTAGCTTTGAATCAAAAGCACTTTAATGAGCATAGTTTAAGCTCTTAAATCGCCCATTCCACCATCCACTTTTAAAATTTGACCTGTAATCCACGAATTTTCAGGATGTAAAAGAAACACTGCCATGTTGGCTAAGTCATTCGCTTGGCCTACTCGGCCTAATGGATGCCTTTTTCCTGCGGCTTCAATTTTTTCATCGCTGTTCAACAAAGCATTGGCTAGGGGTGTTTGGGTCAAACTAGGCGCGATGGCATTGACTCTAATTTTTGAACCTGCTAGTTCGGCGGCAAGTGACCTAGTTAAACCTTCAATAGCCCCCTTAGAACTAGCAATGGATGCATGGAATCCCATTCCTGTTTGAACGGCCACAGTACTGAAAAGTACAATAGAAGAGGTAGAAGCCGCTTTAAGCAAAGGCAATAATCCTTGTATTACTTTAACGGCTCCGAGCACATTCACCTGAAAATCTTTTTCGAAATCTCCAGACGTTAGGCGATGAAAAGGTTTTAAATTTATACTTCCTGGACAATAAACTAGCCCGTCGATAGGTCCTGAGATTTCACTAAAAACACCTTCTTGGGGCTCTAGAACATCGTATATAATATTCTCTATCACTCTCAAATCACAAGGATTTCTGGATAAGTTAATCACCTGATGTCCTTGTGAAACTAATTTCGACACGATAGCATGACCAATACCTTGGCTTCCACCTACAACAATGTATTTACCCATGTTACAATTGAATCGATCCTAAAAATTCTCTTTTCGTATTTTCTTCTTGGAATTTACCTCCATAGTAGGACGTAATGGTCGATGTAGCATCATCTTTAACTCCTCGGGATGATACACACAAATGTTTGGCATCAATAAAAACGGCTACTGAATCTGATTTCAATACTTTTTGTAAATATTTGGCAATCTGAATGGTCAGTCTTTCTTGGACTTGAGGTCTTTTTGCAAAATATTGAACAACTCGGTTTAGTTTTGACAAACCGATGACCTGGCCAGATGAAATATAAGCAATATGTGTTTTACCTACAATGGGAACAAAATGATGCTCACAGTTCGAATAAAAACTGATATTTTTTTCAATCAGCATTTCATTGTACTCGTACTTATTTTCGAATAAGGCTATTTTAGGTTCATTTGCAGGGTTAAGACCACTGAAAATTTCTTCTATGTACATTTTAGCTACTCTTTTAGGAGTACCTCGTAAAGAATCATCTGTTAAATCTAAACCCAAAGTGAGCATGATTTCTTTAAAATGACCCTCAATTATCTTTATTTTTTCAGGATCAGAAAGATCAAATGCATCCTCCCTCATAGGTGTATTTATAGAGGTGGCTACATGATTATCACCAATTTCTTCATCGGTTAATAAGAAGCGATCGGAATCAATAAGCAGGGAATTCAACGAAATTTCGTTCTGTTTCATACAATCTAATTTTTAAGTCTAACTCAGCGGCAATTTTTACTCGGAGTTTGTGGTAAATAACAATGGCAATATTTTCTGCAGAAGGATTTAAGTTTTTAAACTCAGGTACATCCAAATTTAAATTTTTGTGATCAAATTTTTTCAGCACCTCTTCTTGTGCTAAATCAGATAAAACCTTCATGTCGATGACATAACCCGTTTCTGGATTAATTGTTCCAGTAATTTGAATAATTAATTCATAATTGTGTCCGTGGTAGTTAGCATTATTGCATAAACCAAATATTTCTTTATTTTTTTCAGCAGACCAATCGGGATTGTTTAACCGATGAGCTGCATTAAAATGTTCTTTTCTAAAAACGCTAATTTTTTCTGACATCATTATTTTTGAAAAATCTTATAAATTTAATGTACTATTTTAATTAAATTTCAATTCTATATGTTAAATACTAAAATTAATTAAATGAAACGAAGGAAGTTTTTATCTAATTCCCTCCTATATTCCTCATCTGCAGCATTATTTCCTACCTTTTTGAAAGGAATACCAACCGAACAAACAAAAGTGCGTTTAGGTTTCATCGGTGTGGGACTTCGTGGGCAAAATCATTTAGAAATGGCCATGTTTCGTCCTGATGTCGACATCGTCGCAATTTGTGATATAGATCCTAAAGCCATTGCAATAGCAAACAAAATGATCGCCGATAAAGGTAGGCCTTCAGCTGCTATTTATGGCAAGAATGAGCTTGATTTTGAAAATTTAGCTAAGCGTACGGATATTGACGGAGTTGTCATTGCCACTCCTTGGGAATGGCATGTGCCCATGGCGCTGGAAGTAATGAAACAGGGAAAATACGCAGGTGTGGAAGTATCTGCAACAGTTAAATTACAAGAGTCTTGGGATTTAGTCAATATGTTTGAAAAAACAGGATCCCATTGTATGATACTTGAAAATGTGTGCTACCGAAGAGATGTTTTAGCCACCTTAAATATGGTACGGCAAGGCATGTTTGGTACGTTGAATCATGTTCAATGCGGATATCAACATGATCTTCGAGAAGTTAAGTTTAATAATGGCACTCAGGCCTATGGGGGCGGTGTAGAGTTTGGAGAAAAAGGATTTTCGGAAGCCAAATGGAGAACCCAACATTCTGTGGACCGCAATGGGGATCTTTATCCGACGCATGGTTTAGGCCCTGTAGCCGAAATGCTTAATATTAATCGTGGGAACCAATTTGCTTATTTGACTTCTATGGCTACTCCTTCTCTAGGTCTACATGAATATATTGTGAACAAAGGCGGATCAAACCACCCTAATGCTAAAGTGAATTTTAAATGTGGTGATATAGTTCAAACCATGATCAAATGTGTCAATGGAGAAACCATATTAATAACGCATGATACTAACTCGCCTCGCCCCTATTCCCTTGGTTTCCGAGTTCAGGGAACGAAAGGATTATGGATGGAAGATAATAAATCCATTTATCTTGAAGGAGTATCGTCAAAAGCACATCGCTGGGATGATGCTAAGCCTTATTTAGATAAATATGATCACCCACTTTGGAAGACTCATGCAGCGGATGCTGAAAATGCAGGGCATGGTGGAATTGATTATTTCGTATTAAGAGGTTTTATCGAAGCCATTAAAAACAAGGTGGCCCCTCCTATCGACGTATATGATGCTGCGGCATGGTCAGCCATCTCTCCTTTATCTGAACAATCCATTGCTAAAAATTCTGCTTCCATAAAAATACCCGACTTCACAAGAGGTAAATGGAGGACAAATAAACCTATATTTGCACTAAACGACTCTTATTAAAAACGTATGTCAACGAACTCCAAAACTTCAAATGGTCCATTGATGATGATTGGAATACTATTTTTTGTATTCGGTTTTATCACTTGGGTTAATTCGGTTTTAATTGCATTCTTTAAAGACGCATTCCAACTGAATAATTTTGATTCACTATTAGTCACTTTTGCCTTTTTCATTTCTTATTTTGTCATGGCTATTCCATCTTCTTGGTTATTAGCTAAAACAGGGTTTAAAAAAGGAATGTCTTTGGGTTTAATGTTTATGGCCGCTGGCACACTTTTGTTTATTCCTGCCGCAAAAATGGCTAATTATCCGATGTTTTTATTTGGTCTTTTTGTGATTGGAACCGGATTAGCACTTTTACAAACTGCTTCAAATCCTTATGTGACCATCTTAGGTCCAAGTGAATCTGCAGCTAAAAGGATTTCCGTCATGGGTATTTGTAATAAAGTAGCAGGTATTTTAAGCCAATTTATTTTTGGTGGATTGTTTCTGTCTACAGGTTTAATTGGCAACGAAAAGCTTAATAAGGTGATTACGCCTTATGGGATTATGACCGTTATTCTTGTGGTATTGGCTATTTGGGTATGGTTTTCTAATCTACCAGAAGTAGAAGCAGAAGAAGCAAAACAAGATCATGAAGCGGTAAAAAATAGCGTTTGGTCTTATCCCAATTTAGTACTAGGCCTCATCGCTTTCTTTTTATATGTTGGCGTAGAAGTTATTGCCGGTGATACCATCATTAATTATGGGGTTTCACAAGGTTTTGACAAAGACGTAGCAAAAATCTTTACAACCTATACACTTTATGGAATGCTAGCTGGATATATTGTTGGAATCCTTTTTATTCCAAAATACTTATCCCAACAAAAAGCATTGAATTATTCTGCCATTTTAGGTGTACTTTTTTCTGTAGGCGCTATTGTTTTTACAGGCTTTACCTCTGTTTTATGCTTGGCCTTGTTAGGTTTAGCCAATGCATTGATGTGGCCCGCATTATGGCCCTTGGCAATTCAAGGCTTGGGTAAATTTACCAAATTAGGTAGCGCCTTAATTATTATGATGATTTCCGGAGGAGCCTTGCTTCCATTGCTATATGGGAAAATAGCAGATCAAATAGGCGATACCCAAAAGGCTTACATCATTATGATCCCTTGCTATATTTTTATTTATTTTTATGCAACAATTGGGCATAAAAAGAGTTCTTGGTAATATCATCATCTGATTAGAGCCTTATTTTTTCATGAAATTAAATAGGCTTTTTTGTAAATTTAGTTTTAATAAAAGGTATGTCAACGGATTCGTCTATTTCAAAATTAATTTCTGATGGTAATAAGTATGCCACTTCATTGGTTGAATACAAAAGAAGAGCGACGATTCCTGTTGCCGTAGGAAGTGTTTTCATAGGTTCCGATTTTCCGATTCGAATACAATCGATGACAACTGTGGATACCATGGATACCAAAGGTTCCATAGATCAATCCATCCGAATGATAGACGCTGGTTGTGAAATTGTCCGCATTACGGCTCCATCCGTGAAAGAAGCACAGAATTTAGAAAACATACGAAAAGGACTTCGATTAAAAGGGTATCAAACCCCCTTAGTCGCGGATATTCACTTTACGCCCAACGCCGCTGAATTAGCCGCTCGGATTGTCGAAAAAGTACGTATAAATCCGGGTAATTACGCAGATAAAAAGCGCTTTGAAGTCATTGATTATACAGATGCTTCTTATCAATCGGAGCTAGAAAGGATTCGTGATAAATTTTTGCCTTTGGTGAAGATATGCAAGGAATATGGCACAGCTATGCGTATTGGAACAAATCATGGATCATTATCAGATCGAATTTTAAGTAGATATGGGGACACACCTTTGGGCATGGTCGAATCTGCACTTGAATTTTTGCGTATTTGTGAGGACGAAAGTTATTATAATATTGTTTTATCGATGAAGTCTTCCAACACTCAGGTAATGGTGGAAGCGTACCGGCTGCTTAGTAAAAAATTAACAGATGGAGAATTTAAAGCCTACCCTTTGCACTTGGGTGTAACGGAGGCAGGTGAAGGTGAAGATGGTCGAATTAAATCGGCGGTTGGCATCGGTACTTTATTAGAAGATGGCTTAGGCGACACCATTCGTGTTTCTTTAACGGAAGATCCTGAATTTGAAATTCCAGTAGCTCAAGAAATGGTTCGTCGATTGAATACGCGATCAAATGAATCTTCTCCAATTCTTCCTTGGAAAGGAAATTCGGATCAATTTGACTCTCCTATTCACCCATTTTATTACGAAAAACGCCATTCAACTGAAGTTTTAAATTTTGGTGGGAAACAAGTACCTCGGGTTATTGCCGATTTTTCTTCAATGGCAGATTTGTCCATGGATGATTTAAAATCAATTGGTCATTTTTATTTACCAGAGCCAGATAAGTGGGCCATGAATGATTTGGGAGCGGATTATATATTCACAGGTGATCAACATGTTCATTTTATGCTTCCGAACGGATTAAGGCAAATTCAGTCTTCATCTATTTGGTTAACACATCAAATAAATACCATTTACCCACAGTTTACTTGGGATGAATGGTGTGGGTCTAGTAGGAAGCACCCCGATTTAAATTTCATTGCAATAAATTCGGCCAGTCTGATAGCAGACTTACACATATTAGAAAAATTAAAGTTAGAAACCCAAGTAGTTATTATTTTATATTCCTCTAATGAACACAAAATGCCAGAAATTAGACGGGCATTTTTTGATTTAATTGATCATTCAATACTGAGTCCAGTGATTATTCAATTGGACTATAAAGTAGTAACGGATGAACAATTACAGATTTATGCCCCTACTGACGCGGGAGCTTTGTTGGTCGACGGATTAGGGGACGGAATCATGATATCCACTTCTGGTTTAAAAAATTCATTTGCACTTCGTAATTCGATCAGTTTTGGAACTTTACAAGCGAGTCGGGTTAGAATATCTAAAACGGAGTATATTTCATGCCCATCCTGTGGTAGAACATTATTTGATCTTCAAGAAACGACGGCTAAAATTCGCCAGGTGACTGACCATTTGAAGGGAATTAAAATTGGCATCATGGGTTGTATCGTAAATGGACCTGGAGAGATGGCAGACGCTGATTATGGCTATGTTGGAACTGGAAAAGATAAAATCGCGCTGTATAAAGGCCAAAATGTAATAAAAAAATCAGTTCCGGCTCATTTAGCCGTTGACGAATTAATCCAACTAATTAAAGATCACGGCGACTGGAAAGACGCCCCTGAAAACTAACATCATGAGCAGACTTAAAGAACAATTTAATCTAACCGAGGTCTTTACCTATTTTGTTAGAGTATTCAAAAAACCGAAGCCAGGTGCACCTACTAATTTTAATATTAGAACCATGCATACGATTAATAAAATTTCTATTGTGATGTTTTTATTTTGTGTCTTGGTTATGCTGTACCGAGCATTTCTTCGTTAGTTAACGTAGTCCAAATTTACACCAATTTAGCTGCGCATATTTCAATGCCTTCTTATCTTTTGTTTTGCTCTTCACGTAATCGCATAAATATTGATATTCTTTGGGGCCTGGTGCATTAGGCAAAACGCGAATTAAATCCTGAATCACTTTCATTCCTTCTGCAGGCTTTTTTTGCGTAAAATATAAGTTACTTTCAGCTAACCACGTTCGTCTGATAATGCCACTGGGATCCATTCCCGTTATTTTCATCTGATTTTTTATCTTGGAGATACTTTTCGAATTCAAATTATTTAGTTGGGAAGTTAGTACAATTTGAAATATATTTTCGTAAATCATTCGAACCATATTCGGGTCAAAAGCCTTATTGTAATCTGATAAATGAGTCACATAATAATCAAATAATTCATTGTCATGGTTCATCATGACAGTTTGTATAATGTTTAAAGTTCCCTGAGTAAGGTATTGATTTTCGGGCCATACTTTAGCAAATTCATTCATCATTTTAATGTTTGTTAAGGTGTCTCCCATGATTCTTGCATATTGAGCATAGTTTAACAAAAAAGCTGCGTTGCGATCTCCTGATTTAAACTTGTTTGGAAAATTACCTACTTGCTCTAAAGGATTTGCGGCTTTTTGTCCAATTTGGTTAACACTAATCACCGAGTTGTCTTTTTCGCCAAAGGCCTTTACCTGAACCACTTTCATCGTTTTAGGTTCAAAAAAAATGAATGTAGGTGTCGCGTTGATGATGATTTTATACTTTTTAAGAATGGCTAAATTATCAGGGTTATTAACATCCAGTTGGAAATTTATGAAATTTGCATTGTAAACAAGACCTACTTGAGGCTGAGCAAAGGTTCCCTTAAATGACATGCAAACATGGCAATCTGGTGCATATGCCTCAACAAACAATAATTTATTTTGTTGTTTAGCTGTATTTACCGCAACATTAAAATTTGTCGTTTTTAAAAAATTGATTCCTTTTTGTCCCCAGGATAATTGGCTAATTAGGAGTAAAATGAACAAGTATTTACTGAATTTCATATTATTTATTTAGTGCTTTTTTCAATTTCTAAAATTTCTTTTTGTAAATGAGAAGAAAGTGTCCGACATACTTGCTCAATTTCTTGTGAAAAATATTGATCGCCGGTAGCCTGTAAAGAAGCATCAGCTACAGTTCCCATAATCTCAATAAAAAAGCGTTTCATATCCAATACTTCCATGTCCTTAGTCCACAATGGCAGCGTTAAGGTTCCCTTATGGTATGGATCCCATGTAGCCACTAAGATTGCTTTTGTTTCTTCTATGCCCTCATTTGGGTTGTCTGTAGCAGACCAAGTAATATTTTCGGGAATATTTTGATCATCCAATTGGATTTTAAAATGTATTTCTGAGTGTTTCATTTTTTATGGGGGCTTTTTCAATTTTGGGGTGTTAATCAATCCCAAATAATCCGTATTTTTGTACAAAAGTAAGAAAACTTAATGGTTCGAGCAGAAATTATTACAATTGGAGATGAGATTCTTTATGGTCAAATATTGGATACCAATACCCAGTGGATCAGTTTTGAATTAGATAAATTAGGGATTAAAACGATTAGAAAGTCTTCCGTTGGTGATTCTGCAGAAGAAATAACGAACATACTCAACGAGTCTAAATCTAGGGCTGATGTCGTTTTTATTACGGGTGGTCTTGGGCCAACAAAAGACGACTTGACGAAAAAAGTGTTGGCTGATTATTTTCATTGTGATTTAAGGATGAATGAAGAGGCCTTGAACGATGTGACTGAATTTTTCCTGAAACGGGGCAGAGAATTGACAGATATTAATCGGGGTCAAGCATTATTACCCACCAAAGCACATTTTATTCCTAATAAGCAAGGTACAGCACCTTGCATGTGGTTTGACGAATTTGGTGTCATTTGGATTTCTATGCCTGGCGTTCCTTTTGAGATGAAAGCCATCATGGAAAACGAAGTTATTCCCAAATTAGTGTCACACTTTAAAACTCCAATCATTTATCATAAAGTAATCAAAACGATCGGAATAGGTGAATCGTATTTATCAGATTTAATTCAAGATTGGGAATTATCCTTACCAAAGCACATTAAATTAGCGTATTTACCCTC
>Ga0209829_10001248_pt1 | contig 21198 bp, 16 predicted proteins | sample C_140205_EF_Meta_FD_187311 | JGI IMG/M metagenome (GOLD analysis project Ga0209829, IMG submission 187311) | Freshwater microbial communities from Lake Croche, Canada to study carbon cycling - C_140205_EF_MetaG (SPAdes) (version 2) | ecosystem: Environmental > Aquatic > Freshwater > Lake...
AGGCAATTTCGCCCAGGTCAAATCCATTAACGCCTTCTACAGTAACATAATCACCTTTCTCAAAATTTTGTAAAGTAGTGTTTTTGAAAAATTCTTTTCGGCTGCCTTGTTTAAAACTAACTTCAACTACTTTGCATTGAGTAGCTGCATCATCCATTGGCAGGTCACGAAGCCAATCATGTACATTGAGTCTGTTACAGCCACCAGTACTACAACCACCATTGCTTTTACAGCCGTTAGGCGTTCCTGTTCCACATGATCCACATCCCATATATTCTATATTCTACTGTTAATGATTAAAATACCATGCATGGGTACTAAGCGTCTCTTTCCATTTCACGACCTATGCTTCTGTCAAAATTAAGGTTTTGTTCTGAATGATATGATAGAACTTGATGCCCAAGGCCATAAATAGCATTTTTGCGTTGGCATTGCGCTCTATATAATAGGTGGCTTTGTCTATTTCCTGTACAATAGCCTCCATTTGTCCTACGCCGGCAATTTTATTAATCCTTAGGGCAAAATCTTTTAATGCAGGGTCTAGGGGCAGGTCGTTACCCAATACTTTTATGCGGATACTTTGTTCTAATAGGTGATTGAAGTACTTTAAAAACTGCTTTTGAGGTTCACGGCCCATTTTACTCATATCATCTACCCATTTCATCTGCGCTACGGGACCATTTTTAAGAATGGCGTTGAGCCATTCTCTAATTTGAGTTAAAAAGTCGGCATCGCTATGTTGCAATAAATGCAAAGCCTCTCTATAATTTCCATCCGACATAGAGGCTATTTGCCCTGCTTTTTCAGGCTCTATTTTTCCTTTGGTAATTAAGGCTTGTTCAATTGCATCTTTGGAAAGGCGAGGCACTTTAATAAACTGACATCTACTTAATATAGTGGGTAATATATTTTCTTCACTAGCAGCCACCAATAAAAAAATAGTATTGTCTGGCGGCTCTTCAATTAATTTTAATAATTTATTTCCTTCTTTGCCTAAATATTCAGGCATCCAAAGTACCAAAACTTTATAGGCACTTTCGAAACTTTTAAAAGAAAGTTTTTTTATAATTTCAGCACATTCATCTGCGCTAATATTTCCTTGTTTGTTTTCGGCCTTTATAAATTGAAGCCAATCAAATGCATTGCCATAAGGATAAATATTTATGAACTCTCTCCACTCTTCTATAAAGTTGGCGCTAATATTTTTTTGTCCTGGTTTTTCTGTAATGGATGGAAATGAAAAATGTAAATCGGGATGCATTAAACTACTCGCTCTATGATAAGCAGGTAAGGCTGCAATTTCATCAGGGCTATAAATAGATGCTGGCACTTCGTTTGCTGCGGCGGCTCCAAATAAATCGGCCGCGTCCGAAGTTTTTTGATTAGGGATGCTCACAATATATTGCGCAAAAGCAATGGCCAAAGGCAAAGCGCCTGATCCCTCTGGGCCAACAAACAATAAGGCATGACTTAGCCTTTGCTGTTGCACCATTTGAACCAATTGTTTTTTTAAAGGTTCTTGTCCAATTACTTCACTTAATAACATGCAACGAAGATAATGGATAGTTGACGAAAGGGGGCCTGTAAAATTATTTCAGATACGACAAAATAGATTCGCTGTCTGGTTTTACATTGCTTGGGAAATAAGCAATCATTTTACCATTCTCGTCAATCAAAAATTTATTAAAATTCCAAGCAATGCTTGCGTCTAATATACCATTCTTTGATTTTTGAGTAAGCCATTGATAAATAGGCGCAATGTTATCGCCTTTAACATCTATTTTATCAGCCAATGGGAAAGTAACGCCATAATTTTTTTTACAAAAAGCAACAATTTCTTCATTGCTACCTGGTTCTTGACCACCAAATTGATTGCAAGGAAATCCAACGATTACTAATTTATCCTTGTATTGCTCGTATACTTTTTCCAAAGCTTCGTATTGTGGAGTGTAGCCACATTTAGAAGCGGTATTTACAATGAGTATTTTTTTGCCTTTATACTTGGCTAAATTCATTGTACTGCCATCGATGCTTTTTACATTAAAACTATGAATGCTTTGTGCCGATAAGCTAATGCTAAAGGCCAATAATAAAGTGCTTAAAATAAATTTCATAAGTAGGTTTTGAATTATAAAAATAACAAATTATTCGTTAAAAAGTTGACTAGAGTGTATAAGCGGCAGCGGCCAATGACACAGATTGAGGTTTGCCCAGCCAAAGGCATGCACAAGCTGCTTCCAGGGTAGCGCCTGTGGTAATAACGTCGTCTACCAAAAGCAAATTAACCCCATTGATGTAAACCGGGTTAGCTAGGGCAAATAAATGCTCGTACTGTTTACTTCTTTGCAGACGCCCTTTAAAGGTTTGACTGCGGGTGGATCTTGGCTTTTTTAAAACGGAAGCTATTTTTAAAGCAGGTAAAATTTGTTGTATGCCCTCGCAAATAATAATGGATTGATTAAAACCTCTTTGTCTTTCTTTTTTACGAGTGATAGGAATAGGGATAAGTAAATCAATTGTATTAAAACGATCTAAGTATTGAATGGAGCTACCAATAATTCTTCCTAAGAGCCAGCCAGCTTTTTTATTTTGTTTGTATTTTAATTCAAAAATTAAAATTTGTACAATGCTATCTTTAGTAAAAAATAAACCCGCACCTGCTGCTGTTATTTTTCCTCTTCCCCAAAAAACTTTTTCAATAATATTATTTTCAATCTGAAAAAAATCCGTAAAAGGTAAATTATTTTCGCAGGCGGTACATAAAACAGTATGGCTTGAAACTAAGTCTGTACCACATTCTAAACAAATATGCGGATAAAATAAATGTATAAAAGCATTAGCATAATCTACTGCTTTATTGTAAAAAGAAAGCAACACTAGAAAAATAATTGATACGCTTCGTCTACTCTTTCAATAGCTACTATTTCAATGCTGTGTTTTTTGGTATCCAGTCCTTTGCTATTAAATCCGGCGATATAAATTTTTTCGAATCCTAATTTTTCCGCTTCTGCAATTCTTTGTTGTATTCTATTTACGGCTCTAATTTCTCCATTCAATCCAACTTCACCTGCAAAACAAATGCCTTGTGGCAATGGAATATCTTCATAAGAGGAAAGCAGTGATAATATAATTGCCAAGTCCAAGGAAGGATCTTCAATTTTTAAGCCTCCCGCTATGTTTACAAAAACATCTTTCATGCCAAATGCAAAGCCACCTCTTTTTTCTAAAACGGCCAATAGCAATTGTAAGCGTCTTAAGTCAAAGCCTGTAACGGTTCTTTGAGGAGTGCCATATACACTTTGGGTTACAAGTGCTTGAACCTCAATTAATAAGGGGCGCATTCCTTCCATGGAAGCGGCAATCGTGCTACCACTGAGGGATTCATTTCTTTGAGCGATTAAGAAGGCGGAAGGGTTGGTGACCACTTTCATACCCTCTCCTGTCATTTCATAAATACCCAATTCACTGGTGCCTCCAAAACGATTTTTTAAGGTACGCAACATTCGATAAGCATAATGCCTGTCTCCTTCAAATTGCAACACCGTATCTACCATATGTTCTAAAATTTTTGGACCAGCAATAGTTCCCTCTTTGGTGATATGTCCAATTAAAAAAACAGGGGTGCCGGTTTCTTTAGCAAAGCGTTGAAATTCGGCAGCAGTTTGTTTTATTTGAGAAACACTTCCTGCAGCTGCTTCAATTAAATTGGATTCCAATGTTTGTATAGAATCGACAATGACTACGGTGGGTTTTAATTTTTTGATGGCTTTAAAGATAGGCCCAGTATGCGTTTCCGTAAGTAGGAAAAAATTTTCATTTTTCAAATTTAATCTATCGGCGCGCATTTTTATTTGCTGAATACTTTCTTCTCCACTGATGTACAAAACAATTTGATCTTTCATCATCAAACCTTGTTGCAAGAACAAAGTGCTTTTCCCAATGCCAGGTTCGCCTGCCACTAGTACAATTGAACCAAGTACAATACCTCCTCCTAAAACCCTATTTAATTCTGGATCGGAACTGTCAATTCTTTTTTCTGTTAAACTGTTTACTTCGTTGATGGAAATAACCTGAGTCCCTTTTTGGTTATTGTGGTAACCTTCCCAACTATCTGCTTTTTCCTTGCCACTATCGATGAGTTCTTCGGTAAACGTATTCCATTCATTACAGGAAGGGCATTTGCCCACCCATTTAGTGGACTCATAGCCACAGTTATTGCAAAAAAAAGCCGATTTGGACTTGCTCATGGTGTAAATATAAAGAGAATGGACATTTAAAATCAAGTATTTACCGCAATTTATTTAATGATAGTAAATTATACATTTATTAATTATATTATATGTTCTAATTTTATTAAATCATTACCTGAATGTTTAATAAATGTTAAAAAATATTTTCTCATTTAACAATTTCATAATAAATTTGATGAGCCTGATACTTTTTGGTATTGGGTTTTCTAAACATTAAATTTAAAACAACAACATGAGAAAAAAACTACTATGGTGTTTGTTTGTTGCATTTTTCTCTTTTAAAGCTGCAATTGCACAAAACGCAAATGTAACTGGAAAAGTGTCAGACGACAAGGGAGCTGCGGTGGAAGGCGCACTCGTATCAGAGAAAGGTTCGACAAAAAACAAAACACTAACTGACGCAAATGGTGTGTACAAAATCAGTGTTAAAAGTGGTGCAATTTTGCAAGTATCAAGCGTAGGATTCCAAAAAGTGGAAGCGGCTGCAAAATCAGTTACTAACTTTTCACTAAAAAATCTTAGCCAGGAATTGGGCGAGGTGGTTGTAACAGCACTTGGTATCAAGCGTGAAAAAAAGGCCTTAGGATACGCTGTATCTTCTGTAGGTAAAGAACAATTAGAGTTAAGTGCCGAAACAGATGTAGCTAGAATATTAAGCGGTAAAGCGCCGGGTTTAAATATCTTAAGTACAAGTGGTCTTAGTGGATCTGGTACAAACATTAACATTAGAGGTATCAGTACTATCACAGGAGGTTCTCAACCATTGTTTATTGTGGATGGAGTTCCTTTTGATGCAAGTACCAATGCTACTTCTAATTTTACTTTTGGTAACCAAACACCAAGCCGTTTCTTAGATTTAGATCCTAACACTATTGAAAATTTAAACGTATTAAAAGGTTTGAGTGCGACTACACTTTATGGTGAGGCAGGTCGTAATGGTGTAATCTTAATTACTACTAAGAATGGTTCTACTCAAAAAATAAAGAAGAAAACAGAAGTTACTGTTTCTCAATCGATGTTTAATACTGAAGCAATTTTACCAGAATACAATCAAATGTATGGTGGTGGATTTGATAACTCAGTGGGTATTGCGTTTTTTAGTAACTGGGGAGGTTTGATGCAAAATCAAATTGTAAAACATCCTTATGATAGAGCGCCTTGGAATATTGAGTATCCTCAATTTAAAGCTGCTCCTTACTATGTTCACTATTATAATAGTGTACCTGAGTTTTTCAGAAAAGGATCAATGAACAATACCTCTATTAACTTAGCGGGTTCTACAGACAATGCTAACTTCAATGTAAGTTATAGCTATACAGATGATAAAGGTTATGTAATAGGTAACGGACTTACTAAAAATGTATTTGGAATGGGAGGTAATGCAAGATTAACCAATAAAATTACAGTAAGTGGTACTGTGAATTTTGCTATTACAGACCAAGTTTCTCCTCCTACTTCAGATGGTTATGGTAACAACCCGATAAATGCTTCTGTATTTGGTAATACTATGTTTACCCCAACTTCTATGGATTTAATGGGTTTACCTTATGAATTACCTTCTACACATGCTTCTATCTACTATAGAAATGATAATGGTATGCAAAATCCTCGTTGGAATTTGTACAATACATTTACTGGAGATAAAACCAACAGAACTTATGGTCAAGTATCAGCAAAATATGAAATTCTTAAAGGGTTGAATTTAACCTACAGAACTGGTTTTGACGGATACTCTGAGTTTAACTTCTACTCTTCTAATAAAGGAGGTGTATACCAACCATTAGGTTTGTTACGTACAAGTACAGCCTCTAATATGATTTGGGACCATAGTGTGATTTTAAATTATGACAAAAGATTAAACGAAGATTTCACAGTGAATGTGGATGCGGGTGCTAATTCAAGAAGTCGTGATTTCTCTCAAACTGGATTAAGAAGTACTGAACAATTAGTTTATGGATTATTTAGTCATAATAACTTCGTTTCTCACCTTACAACTGGTGAAGATGGCGGAGAATTAAACTACAAGAGTTCTAACTTAAGTTTAGGTATTTTTGCTCAAGGTACTATTGGTTACAAAGATTATTCTTATTTAACCATCGGTGGTCGTAATAGCTGGGCTTCGACTGTAGAATCGGCGAATAGAAGTATCTTCTATCCTTCTGCAAGTTTGTCTTATATCCCAACTTCAGCCATTGAGGCCTTGAAAAATAATAAATACATCAACTACTTAAAATTAAGAGTTGGTTATTCTACCAGTGCGAATTTCCCTGATCCTTATTCAACACGTAATGCGTTGGTTATTGGAACTAAGATATTTACCACTGCAGGTGGAACCAATGTAAATTATAATTCATTATCTAGTTTCTTACCTAATCCAAATTTAAAACCAGAGTTATTGAATGAGAAAGAGTTTGGAGTGGAGGGTAAGTTCTTTAACAGTCGCTTAAGCTTAGATTTGACTTTCTATCAAAAAGTGGCGAATGATCAAATCTTAAGACGTGACTTAGATCCATCTACTGGTTTTACATCTACTCAAATAAATGCGGGTAATGTAGAAAACAAAGGTATTGAGATGGCTTTGGGTTATGATGTAATTAAAAGTAAAAATTGGAGATGGCATACAGATGTACTATACACTCTAAATAGAAGTATGGTTTCAGGTATTCCTGCTGATATTACTCGTATTAATATTTCTGGATATTCTAACCAAGGTACTTTTGCTCAAAATGGCCAACCTTATGGTGTAATTGTGGCAGACTATTTTGAGAAAGACGCCAAAGGCAACCGTTTAGTAGGCGCTGATGGAAACTATATCGCTAGTAGTGATATTAAAGTAATTGGTGATCCAAATGCTTTATACCGTTTAACAAGTATCAACACTGTATCTTATAAAGCCTTTAGCTTTAAAATGCAATGGGATTATTCAGTGGGTGGAGAAATGTACTCTGGTACAGCTGCAGCCTTAATTGGTCGTGGTGTATCAAAAGATACTCAATTTGATCGTTATTTACCATTGATACTTCCTGGAGTATTAGAAAATGGACAACCTAATAATATTCAAATTTCTGCCTCTCAAGCATTTTATGGCAATAGTATTACCAATGGTGCACCCAATGAAAGTGCTATCTACGATGCTACTTTTGTAAAACTTAGAGAAGCTGCTTTGTCTTATAATTTGCCAGCAAAATATTTGACAACTACTCCTTTTGGATCCTTATCATTGAGCTTATCAGGAACCAATTTATGGTACCTAGCGCCTAATTTCCCTAAATATGTCCATTTTGATCCTGAAGCTTCTGCTACAGGGGTTGGTAATGGTCGTGGATATGAAGCAATTACAGGTCCATCTAGTCGTCGTTATGGTGTAAGCATAAAAGTAACATTCTAAAAATTTTAAAAGATATATTATGAAATATAAAAAAATTGTTTTTGGGCTATTGCTAGTTGCTACCAGCTTTACAGCTTGTACCAAACAGCTAGATAGCCTTCTTGAAAACCCTAACTATCCTAGCATGTCAACAGCGGACGTTGACTTGTATTTAAATACTATTCAAATTAATTTTAATAGTTTTCAAAATGCAGCTTCTTCAAATGGTGCTGGAATGTCCCGTCAATCTTATTGGGGTGGACCAAAGTATAACAATGGAACAAGACCAGCCGGTTTTGATGGAATTTGGACCACTGCCTATACTGGAATTTTTGCGAATGCAGATGCGATGATTCCTTTGGCCATTAGTCAAAAGAAATATGTTCAATCTGGTATCGCTCGAATTTTAAAAGCCTATACTTTAGGAACTTTGGTAGATCAATTCGGTGATGTACCTTATTCTCAAGCGGTTAAAGGAACAGGCAACGAAACTCCAGCAGTAGATAAAGGCGCAGCGGTTTATGCGGCTGTAATAAGTCTTTTAGATTCTGCAATCGCAGAAATCAATAACCCAGCAGCTGCAGCAGCACCAAAAGTAGATTTGTACTATGGTGGTTCTAAAGCGAATTGGGTAACCCTTGCAAAAACTTTGAAATTAAAGTTTTACATGCAAGAGCGATTGGTGGTTTCAGTGAAAGATAAAGTACAAGCTTTAATTACTGAAAATGATTTAATCAACACAGATGCGCAAAGCTTTGTATTTAAATATTCTAAAATACTTTCACCAGATAGTAGACATCCATGGTATGGAGGTTATAATGACAATGGTGGCGGTGGGTATTTATCTAATTATTTTATTTGGAAATTAGCTGTTGAAAAATACAATGGTAATGTGGCTGGTCTTGGTACACAATTAGTTGCAACAACTTCAGGTGATCCAAGATTGCGTTACTATTTTTACCGTCAAGCATTGAATTTTGCATGGGCAAATTCTGAATCTGAGCCTTGTTATTTAAATTCACAATTTGTGGGCGCAACTTATCCAGCTTGGTTCCCTAAAGTACCTGAAGAAACACCTTTCTGCGTTGTTGGTAAAGGATATATTGGTAGAGACCATGGTGATAATAGTGGTGGACCCCCAGATGGTTCTTATGTATCACAAGTGGGTATCTATCCTGCAGCTGGAGAATTTGATTACAGCCAAGGTGGAAAAGTATCATTTGGAATGGGTGCTGGTGGAAACGGAATTAATCCAATCTGGATGTCATTTTTCACACCTTTCTTAAAAGCAGAAGCGATAGAAGCTTTGGGTGTAACTGCACCAAAAACCTCTGCAGATTATTTATTGGAAGGTGTTGCAGGATCTATCACTAAAGTGACAGGATTTATTTCTGAAATTGGGTATGTAAATACTAAAATTCCTCCTGCTACTTTAGCCAATGACGCACAAATTGCCAATTATAAAACCTTAGTGAGTGATTTATATACAGCTGCAAGTACTAGTTCTGCCAAGATAGACTTGATTATGTCTGAATATATGATTGCGGCTTGGGGAAATGGGGTTGAACCATACAATAACCTAAGAAGAACAGGAAGTCCTAAAAATGTTCAGTTGGTAGTGGGTGTTCAAAGCCCTGGGCTATTTACAAGATCTTTCTACTACCCTTCGGTATTTGTTAATAGAAACTCAAATGCTCCTGCTCAAAAATCAGGAACAGCTGCAAATAAAGTTTTCTGGGATAATAATCCAGACAACTTCATTAAATAAATTTTAAAACAAGAATTGTATGAAAAAAATAATTTATTCTATAGTTTTTTGCAGTCTCCTGTTTGCAGTGAGTTCATGTAAAAAAACAGATGGTCCGGTAAATCCATTATCGTCCATCAATAATTTTAAAGTGGGTTCTTACTTGATTTTAGATAAAACAATCAATGAGAATTTCAATTTAAACACCATAGCAACTTCTGCTGTTGGTGTAACTGTTCATCAGTTTTCTGGTGGAGAAAAAATTGACCATATCGAAGTTTGGGCTTCACCAAGCTCCGATTACGATACCACCAAATGGAAAAAAGTAAAATCAGTTGCTTATGCAGGCGATGCAGTTAATTTAACTGTAAGCGGTGCAGAGTTAGCTACTGCTTTAGGCGTTGCAACTTCTAGTTTCAAACCTGGAGTAGCGTATACTTTTTTCAACAGAATTTTTACAAAATCTGGTGCGAGATATGATGTAAATAATACAGGTACCAACGACGGATCTGGCTTAAATGGGGGTCCAACCTATAATGCTAGCTTTGTATTCAATGGTATTATAATTTGCCCTTATGTAGCTCCAATGGGAGGTACCTATAAAGTAATCACTGATGACTGGTTAGGTTCTGCTGGTGCTATAGTAACTGTAACTGATGGAACTGCAGCAAATACTTTAGACCTTAGTGGCGCATGGCCTGGTGACTCTGGTTATCCAGCTGTTAGCCATTTAATAGTAAAAGTAGATCCTGCAACAGGAGCTGCTTCAGTTCCCGGTGTTATTTTTATGGATTTAGCTGCTGATGGTTATGGAACTGCTAAAGCCAATTCTGGTTCTGGCTATGTATTTTCTTGTACAGGAAGAATACAGTTAACTATTGATGTAACTTTATCTAATCCTTCTTATGGTGCTCAAGGCGGACAGAGATTGGTTTTACAAAAGCAATAATTTTACGGTAGCGTAATTAAAAGCGATAAAAAAAACTCCCCTCGATTAATTCGGGGGGAGTTTTTTATTGGGTCTATTAATAAGACGCAAAATGATTTATTTCATGAATAGGGATGTGCTTATGTCTCTATGCAGTCTCGACTTGCCTGTCTATAATTCCTTCTAATTTTATATGACGATTTCTTCTTGTTGGTCGTCCAAGAATTGGTATTTCACCAAATGACTTGCATTGGAAGCCTGTGATTTAAGCTTAATTTTATACTTCTTTTTCCAACGCTTTATAATGCTCGTAAATAGACCCTTGGTTAAATGAGAGTGAATGATAGGGTGTACCACTAAAATCAAGGATTTGTGCCCGTGTGTGGCTAAATAAGCCAATTTCTTTTCCATTTCATCTTCCAGTAATAAAGCCGAAGTTATTTTACCCGAACCAGCACAGGCTGGACAGTCTTCAGAAGTATTAATATTTACTTCGGGTCTTATTCTTTGGCGGGTAGCTTGCAATAAACCAAATTTAGAAATAGATAAAATGGAATGCCTAGCACGGTCGGTTTTCATATGCTCTTCCAAGGCTTCCTGCACTTTTCTTCGGTTGTCGGGTAGTTTCATATCAATGAAATCAACCACGATGATGCCTCCAATATCGCGCAGTCTTAATTGTCTGGCAATTTCCTCTGCAGCTTCCAAATTGGTTTGTAAAGCATTTTCCTCCTGGTTATTGCCCACACTTTTAAATCCACTATTCACGTCAATCACGTGCAAAGCTTCGGTATGTTCTATTATTAAGTAAGCACCGCTATTTAAATTAACCGTTTTACCAAAACTAGATTTCACTTGTTTGGTAATACCATATTGATCAAATATTTCTTGATCACCACTGTATAAACTTAATATATTGGTTTTGTGCGGCGCAATTCTTTGAAGATAGCTTAGCGTTAAATCATATATTTTTTTATCGTTGACTACAATTTTATTAAAGTCTTCACTAAGTAAATCTCTTAATATACTATTGGTTTTACTTTCCTCATTCATAATTCTAGCAGGAGGCAATGCGCCTTTCATATTAGATTGAATGTTTTTCCAGTTTTGTGTTAGGGTAAGTAAGTCCTCGTGTAATTCGGCCGTGGTTTTACCTTCAGCTGCTGTACGCACAATGATGCCAAAGTTTTTAGGACGTACGCCTTCGAGTATTTTTTGTAATCTTTTACGTTCTTCACCGGAATGAATTTTTTTAGATACCGCCACCATTTCATTAAAGGGGGTTAACACCACAAACCTTCCGGCTAAGGACAATTCACAAGTAAGTCGAGGTCCCTTGGCAGCAATAGGCTCTTTTAAAATTTGAACCAATAACGTAGGCTTGCCATTAAGTACTTCACTTATTTTTCCAGTTTTTATAATTTCTGGAGCCGTTTGAAATTTTGCAAAATCAAAGGAATTGTTGTCATCATTCATGGACAACTGTGAAAACTTGAGGACAGATTTTATGTAGGGGCTTAAATCGGTATAATGCAAAAAAGCATCTTTTTCAAACCCAACATCTACAAAGGCTGCATTTAAACCTGGAATAATTTTTTTAACTTTTCCTAGGTACAGATCGCCCACAGACCAACGGGCATCCATTTTTTCGTTGTGTATTTCTACCAACTTTTTCTCTTCTAACAAGGCTATTTCTACCCCATTGTCTGAGCTATTAATTATTAATTCTTTGTTCACGTATAGCAACTTTTTAAAAACAGTTAGCCAGCAAAATAGCGAGCAGCTGCTTTATGTTTTTTGAATCACGACCACTTTACAAAGGAGGAAAAGGTAAGGTAAAGTTGCTTAGTAGATAAGTGGTGTGCAATTGGAAAAGAAGACAAGCGTATTTGAAATTCAAATACGCTTGTCTATGGATATAGAACTATTTGTTCTTTTTCTTATGACGATTCTTTCTTAAACGTTTTTTTCTTTTGTGCGTCGCAATTTTATGACGCTTTCTTTTTTTACCACAAGGCATGTCGAATAATTTTTGTTATAAAATGTTATTTCTTTAATTCTTGAATTCGCTTAGAGACGGCCTGCTTAGCTTCTGGAATGTTCACCAAATCTTTTACCTTGGTATACCATTGGATAGCGATGGCTTTTTGATTGGTTAACTCATAGCATTCCGCCAGGTTCACCATGGCTTCGATGTTATTGGGTTGGTCATTCAACACAATTAAAAAGCGTTCGATGGCTTTTTCAAATTGTCCTGACTTCTTACCCCCCAAGGCTAAAATAAGTTGGCCATAATCGTTGTGTGGATTTTTGTCCACTACTTCTTTTACTTTTAAAATGCCTTGCATCGGGTTGTCTGAAATATTTCCAAACAAGTAGCAAGCACCTAAGTTTATTTTTGCTGAATCATTTATTGGGTTGATAACCAATGCTTTCTCTAAAAGAACTTTTGCATTACTTGCCATCCAATTTTGAAGGGCAGGCGGTGCGTCCGGGTTGGTAAAGTTATCTACCAACTGCTGGGCTGCAAAAGTGAGGCTTTTTTCAGTATTTTCCAACAAAGCAGCGCTGTAAGTATAATATAAATAAGGTTCTATGCGCTGGGCCTCCTTGGCCCAAAATTGAGCAAGGGCTTTGTAGGTTTTAAGGCTGTCAGCTGTCTTAGAATTTGTATTGAGTTGATTTTCAATGCTTAGCAAGGCAATTTTCTGATCTGCAGTCAAAGAGGTTTTGGCCCCATCAATCAATGATTTAGAGCTAACACCCTGATTAACAGCTACTTCAGATGTGGAAGCCAAGTCTTTTTTGTTGGTTCTTGGAACAAAGATGTACAGAATGCTAAATAGAATTAAACCCGCAATAATAGCAATCCACTGCGCTTTTTTCAAATTAGATCAATTTCTTGCAAAGGTAAGTTACTTACGTTTGCTTTTTACTTCGTTGACAAATTCTTTTGCTGGCTTAAAAGCAGGGATAAAATGTTCTGGAATTTCTACGGCAATATTCTTTTTAATATTACGTCCAATTTTTGCCGCTCTTTTTTTAGTAATAAAGCTGCCAAAGCCACGTATGTATATGTTTTGGCCGTTGGCTAAATTTTCTTTCACTTCCTTAAACATAGTTTCCAAAGTAACTAATACGTCCACTTTAGGGATTCCAGTTTTGTCAGATATTTGATTGATGAGATCAGATTTTCTCATGAAATTTAGTTTTGTGGTTCAGTATTAAAAATAAACCAATTTTTCCCTTTTTACAACTATATTCTATTATTTTTATTCATTTTGACACATAATTCTAGCCCTCTACGCATATAATTATTTAATATATAAATAATATATTATGTATAGTAGGACTAAATTTCTTAATTAGTATGCTGTTTTGACCTTTTTAACTCATTTTTGTTCTTATGTCAACTGCCTTTACTCGTTTATTACTAAAATGGAATAAAAACAGCAACCATCGACCCATGCCTTGGAAAGGGGAGGCTGATCCGTATAAAATTTGGTTGAGTGAGATTATTTTACAACAAACCAGGGTGGAGCAAGGTTGGGACTATTATGAAAAATTTGTAAAAAAATATCCCACCATTTTTAAATTGGCCAATGCCAAAGATGAACAGGTTTTTAAATTGTGGGAAGGCTTAGGTTATTACAATCGCTGCAGAAATTTATTACATACCGCTCGTTTCATCGTAGACACCTACAATGGAGTGTTTCCCAATACCTATGATGCATTGCTTGCGCTTAAAGGAATAGGACCTTATACCGCATCGGCAATAGCTTCTTTTGCTTTTAATTTGCCTTATGCAGTGGTGGATGGGAATGTGTTTAGAGTATTTTCTAGATATTATGGAATTGCCAGCCCCATAGATATGCCAGAGGGGGTTAAACTATTTAATAAAGTAGCTGTTGAAAACTTAGATCATAATAAGGCAGGGGTGTACAATCAAGCCCTGATGGATTTTGGAGCGACGATATGTAAACCTATGGCGCCATTGTGCAGTAGTTGTGTGATGCAAAAAACCTGCGTTGCTTTTAATAGTAATCAAATTAATGTATTGCCTATTAAATTAAAACAAATCCAAAAGCGAAAAAGATATTTTGACTTTTTCATTTTTAAGTATCAAAATAATTGGCTCCTTCAAAAACGGGGCAATGAAGATATTTGGGCAGGATTGTATCAATTTTATTTAGTGGAAAATAGCAGTTTGCTTCCGGCCAATCCTAGCTACCTGAATCAGGTACTTCAACATCAACTGGCTCTAAATAATAAGGAGGGTATAAACGCTATTGTTTCAGCACCTGTGCATCAACTGCTTACGCATCAACAATTGACCATTAGGTTTATTGAAGTAGCCCTAAAAAGCAAGCCAGTCGTATTTTCTAAGGCTATTTGGGTACCTACCACCAAATTGCGCAACTATCCATTCCCCAAAGTCATTATTGATTTTTTAAAAAAGAAATAGATCGCTTAAATTTTTCAATTTGTCTTTTTAAAATCGGTAACTTTCCACTCATAAAAATACGTTTATTTTGGAACCTCATTCGGGACCTCTTTTTATTTCCTCCATTAATTATTTGTTGCAACTACAACAAGATAGCGGGCTACTCCTATTAATGTGTCTTTTATTGTTTCTCTCTTTTGTTATTGCTGGATCTGAAGTGGCATTTTTTTCTTTGTCTTATAAAGACATTCAATCTATTAAAAACAAACCTTATAGACCCTTTCAAAGAATTATTGTGTTGTTGGAACAACCCAAGAAGCTATTGACCTCCATGTTAATTGCCAATAGCTTTATTAATATTTGTATTATTTTAATTGCCAACGTAATTATAGATCATTTTTTTGTTTTTGATAAAATAGCTTTGCCTGGTTTTGAGTTTGTGGTGAAAGTAGTATTGGTCACTTTGCTTTTATTATTTTTTGGAGAAATTTTACCTAAGGTAATGGCTACGCAAAACAATATTCGTTTTGCGCAAGACTTTAGTTTTATTATTCAAGGTGTATATTTTATTTTTTCCAAGCCTAGTTCTTTTATGGTAAAGTATACCAATAGTATTGAAAAAATAATGGCGCAAAAACGCAATAATAATTCCTACAGTATGGAAGAATTAGATCATGCCATTGAATTGACTACTTCGCCAGTGCATCAAACGAACGAAAAAAATATATTAAAAGGCATTGTAAAATTTGGAAATATATCTGTGAAGCAAATCATGAAAACCAGGCTGGATGTGGATGGGGTTGAGGAGCAGATTGGTTTTAATGCTTTGCTGGATCATATTAAAGAGCACAATTACAGTCGATTTCCTATTTATAAAGATGATTTAGATACCATTGTTGGAATGATTCATACCAAAGATATTATCCCACATATTAATGAAGGTGAAAACTACAACTGGAAACAATTAATTAGACCTGCGTTTTTTGTTCATGAACAAAAAATGATTGAAGATTTATTGAAAGAATTTCAATTAAAACGCATTCACTTTGCAGTAGTGGTGGATGAATTTGGAGGCACCAGCGGCATTATTACCTTGGAAGATATTTTAGAAGAAATTGTAGGGGACATTAAGGATGAATTTGATGAAGAAGAATCCATGATTAAGAAAATAGACGATTATCATTATAGTATCGAAGGCAAAGCCACCATTAATGATTTTTGTAACTTTATAGATATTGCCACCAGTAGCTTTGATGCTGTCAAAGGAGAGAGTGATACCATGGCGGGTTTATTTTTAGAATTAGCGGGCCATTTCCCAATGGTTCAACAAATTGTTAAATACAAACAATTTAGTTTTACCGTTATGGAAATTCAAAAAAACAGAATACATAAAATTCAATTAATCATCAGCCCTTTACCCGCTCAAATTTCCGATCATGTATAGGTTTTTACTGAGCATTTTTATTGCCTCTATTTTATTTTTAGTAGCCTGCAATTCACCTTTTGTAAGTAAAAATAAGGGCTATCCATCCATCGCTTTTCCTCAAAAATCCTACCAGGTCTTTAACCAAGAAGGTTATCCTTATACTTTTGAGTATCCTGGCTATGCCCAAATTGACAATAACGTTAATTACTTTGGTGCCAGTAAGAAAACGGATTCCTGGATTAATATTCATTTTCCAACCATGGGGGCTACTTTATATATTAGTTATTCAAAAATAAAAGTACAGCAACTAGACACTTTAATTAAAGACGCCTATACATTTGCCAATAACCACAATAGTAGAGCTAGTTTTATTGACGATTCTTTATTTGCTAACGAGCAAGGGGTAGAAGGTGTGTTTTTCCATATTGGAGGCGACGTAGCCACCAGTTATCAGTTTTTTTTAACCGATTCTACCACTCATTTTTTTAGAGGAGCGCTCTATATTGATACCACACCTAATGAGGATTCTTTGGCGCCTGTGAATGCTTTTTTATATCAGGACTTGAAGCATTTAGTAAATACATTTCGTTGGAAATAAAACTATCTTTGTCTTATAAATTTAACTATGATTATTATTGATTCTGTTTTAGTAAGTGATATGGTTGTGGAAGAACAATTTGTTTGTGATTTAACCAAATGTAAAGGTGGTTGTTGCGAGGATGGTGATGCCGGAGCACCCTTAGAAAATAAAGAGAAAGAATTTATTAAAGAATACTATGATGTTGTTGAGCCTTATATGACCAAAGAGGGGATCAAAGAAGTAAAACAAGTGGGTCAATTTTTATATGACCGAGAATTTGGATGGGTAACCCCTACCTTAAATGGTCAAATTTGTGCTTATGGTTTTAGGGATAAGGCTGGAATTATTAAATGTGCTTTTGAACAAGCCTATAACGATGGTAAAATTCCTTGGAAAAAGCCCATCAGTTGTCACTTGTTTCCTATTAAAGTTCAAAAAAGTAAGGCCGATCCCAATATGGATTACATGAATTATGAACCTAGGGAAGATCTTTGCAAAGCGGCTTGCTCCTTGGGTGTTAAACTAAAAGTGCCAGCCTATGTATTTTTAAAGGAATCCATTGTTAGAAAGTATGGGGAAACTTTTTATGAAGCCCTGGAAGCTTCTGCAAAACATCTTAACAATAAATAACTATTTTTGTCCTCATGGAAAACATATTCGCCAAATCTTTTCTTACTAAAAGCAATGCCAAAGCAGTCGATTTGGAGCATAGAAAAAAAATCAATTTTAATATTGGCAAGTACAATGCTGTAGTACCGAAAGGGAAGGAGCAGTTTACCGATTTGGAAAGAGTTAGAGAAATGGCTAAAAATAGAAAATGGGAAGCCATTGAACACTTAGACACTTACTTATTGCAATTTGAAGAACAACTTACTAAAAGAGGCGGCCAGGTTTTATGGGCGGAGGATGCCGAACAAGCTTTGAATTTTATTGGTGAAATATGTGCCGAAAAAAATTGCCGTTCTATTGTTAAAAGTAAAAGCATGGTGACGGAGGAAATTCATTTAAATAATTATTTAGCATCTATTGGCATTGAAAGTGTAGAAACTGATTTAGGAGAATACATTCAACAAATGGATGGGGAAGCCCCTTACCACATTGTTACGCCGGCCATGCACAAGAGCAAGGAAGATGTGGCGAAATTATTCAATGAAAAATTAGGTACCGATATTAATTTAACCCCTGAGGAATTAACCTTGGTAGCGAGAAAAAATTTAAGAGATAAATATGTACAAGCCGAAATTGGTGTAACCGGTGCTAATTTTATTATTCCAGATATTGGCGGTATTGCACTTACCGAAAACGAAGGCAATGCTCGACTTTCTGCTTCTTGGCCCAAAACACATATAGTAATAGTGGGCATTGAAAAAGTAATTCCTTCTATTACCGACTTAGGTTTATTTTGGCCGCTCTTAGCCACTTTTGGAACAGGTCAACAAATAACTGTTTACAATAGTATTATTTCTGGCCCTAGACAAGCCGATGAATCTGATGGTCCAGAAGAGATGATTGTTATTTTATTAGACAATGGACGCACCGAATTATTGGCCAATGCAAAAAGTAGAGAGGCTTTGTATTGCATCCGTTGTGGTGCTTGTTTAAATGCTTGCCCTGTTTATAAAAACATTGGAGGTCATTCTTACGATACTACTTACAGCGGCCCTATTGGAAGTGTGATTACACCTCATTTAAGAGGCATGCATGATTACAAACATTTAAGTTATGCTTCTAGTTTATGCGGTAATTGTACCGAGGTTTGTCCAGTGCGCATCAACTTACATGAGTTGTTGTTAGACAACAGAAAACAATCGGTGGAAGGAGGGGAAAGTGGTTTTGCAGAAAAATTTGCTTGGAAAGTTTGGAAGCAAACATCACTGAGTCGAAATTTAATGAATCAAGGAACTGCTCCTATAAAAAATTGGGTCATCAATAAAATGTTTAAAGGCTGGAGCAATCAACGTGCTCCTTTAGAATTCCCTAACAAAACCTTTAATCAACTTTACAAAGAAGGACGTAGAAACTAAGTCTACATGCCATCTGCATCGGCCATGGCTTCCACCGGATCCTTCTGTCTTTTCAAACTATTGTTAACCAAGTATACGCCCACTAAAGTGGAAATGGTTCCTATAATACTATTAAAAGACATTTTTTCATTCAGTAATAATGAGCCTACCCAAATAGCTACAATGGGATTTACATAAGCATATAAACTTGCGATGGCTGGCTTTAAATGCTTCATGCTATATACAAAAGCTACAAAGGAAAGCACCGATCCGCCCAATACCATATAAGCCAAAATGCCCCAGGTTTTAGCAGGAATTTCGTGAATAGGAATATAATTCCCAGTGAACAGCGTAATTAAACCCATGGTCAAAGAGCTAATTAACATTTGCCATCCTATGGAATAGTAAGCGTTGATATCAATTTTATTTCTAGACATAATAATGGATCCTACACTCCAGGTAATCATCGCAAACAAAGACAATCCTACACCCAATAAATAATGAGTACCATGCATTTGTAAACTGTCTTTGTAAAAAATAAATATAATGCCTAATAGTCCCAAAAACAAGCCCAGTAAGGTTTGTGGCATTATTTTAATGGCTTTAAAATAATATCTTTCTATCAAGACCACCGATAATGGGTATAGTGCAGCTATTAAGGCGGCTAAGCCACTAGTGATGAATTGTAATCCATAGGTAGCAATTCCATTGGAAGAAACAAACATCAAAAAAGCCATGGGTATCAACCAGGCAAATTGTTTTTTGGTAGGCAATTTCTGCCCCATGAATAAAAAGAAAACCACATAAATAGTGCCGCCCATGAATTGTCGAATACTGGCTAATTCAAAAGCAGGTACGTGTGCAACACCCATTTTACTTGCTACCCAAGTAGTTCCCCAAACCACACTGGTAATGGTTAATGCGAGGTATGCTTTTTTTTGACTGGCCATATTTTCGGCTACCCGATTTATTTCTTTTCCTAATGTTTGAAATGTCTCAATTGAGTCATTACCATGGCCAAGCCATTGGCTTGACAATAAGCAATACTATCTTTATCTCTTACAGAACCACCAGGTTGTATATAAGCTTCTATTCCTTGTTCATGTGCTATTCTTACGCAATCATCAAATGGGAAAAAGGCATCCGATGCCAAGGTAGCTCCTTTTAAATCAAAACTAAATTGCTTGGCTTTGTCTATAGCATGTCTTAATGCGTCTACGCGACTTGTTTGTCCGCAGCCCTTACCCACCAATTGTTTATTTTTGATTAACGCGATGGCATTACTTTTTAAATGCTTGCAAATAATATTTCCAAAAATCAAATCTTCTTTTTCTGCAGGGGTGCAAGGTCTTGCGCCAACTTCGTCCCATTGGATGTAATTGCCATGATCTAATCCTTGCGCTAAAGTTCCGTTTAAAATAGATTTCTTTTGATTGGGATTAAAAGCAACATCTGGTTTAAGCTGTAACAATACTCTATTTTTCTTAGTCGTTAAAATGGCCAATGCTGCTGGTTCAAATGCAGGGGCAATTAATACTTCAAAAAATAATTCTTGAATGGCTTCGGCCGTAGCAGTGTCAACGGTTGCGTTGGTTACGAGTACACCACCAAAAGCGCTTTCAGGATCGCCCGCCAAGGCCGCTGTCCAACTTTCAAATACCGTATTTCTTTGCGCTACACCACATACATTAGTGTGTTTAATGATAGCAAAACTTGTTTTTGGCAATTCGCCAATCAATGCAATGGCTGCATCTACATCCACTAAATTATTGTAAGACAATTCTTTTCCATGTAATTGAGTAAACCAATTTTCTAAATGGCCGTAAAATGTGGCTACTTGATGTGGATTTTCTCCATACCTTAAAATCTTGCCTGGATTAAAATAATCACTTATAGCAATATCATAATGCATCACTACCTCAAAAGCCTTTGCCGCAAAGGCTTTTCTTTGCTCTAATTGAGTAGTTCCTTTTTGTTGAATTAGGATATCATTTAATTTAGCATAATCGTCTTTGGCTGCAATCACCACTAAGTCTCTAAAGTTTTTAGCCGCTGCGCGAATCATAGAAGGGCCACCAATATCTATTTTTTCTATAATTAACTTTTCTTCATCAGTGCTTTTTAATGTTTCTTCAAATGGGTATAGATCTACAATCACTAAATCCAATTCGGGAATTTTGTATTGTGCCATTTCATTTAAATCTTGTTGCTCATACCTTCTTCCTAATATGCCACCAAAGATAGATGGGTGTAATGTTTTTACTCTTCCTCCTAAAATAGAAGGGTATCCGGTAACGGTTTCTACGCCAATACAAGGAATGCCTAAATCCTCTAAAAATTTTTGCGTCCCCCCTGTTGAGTAAATGGTAATGTTTTGGGCTTGTAATGTTTTTGCAAGGGGCGCTAGACCATCTTTATAAAAGACCGAAATGAGCGCCGATTTGATTTTCTTT
>Ga0209829_10001249_pt1 | contig 21187 bp, 37 predicted proteins | sample C_140205_EF_Meta_FD_187311 | JGI IMG/M metagenome (GOLD analysis project Ga0209829, IMG submission 187311) | Freshwater microbial communities from Lake Croche, Canada to study carbon cycling - C_140205_EF_MetaG (SPAdes) (version 2) | ecosystem: Environmental > Aquatic > Freshwater > Lake...
ATTCGCTTTGGTCAACAGGGTGTCACTGGGGACCATACTCCTACCGCACGACAGAAATCATTTAAGGCTCGCCATGCAACAAACATTGCTAAAGGCAAGATGAGCGCAGCGTACTGGGCAGATAAGGTGAAGTGGTAATGGCTAAAAAAGAAGTATGGGATAAACCAAACCCTAATAAAAAATCTACACCACTTTCACCTGCTGCTAAAGCATCAGCAAAGGCTGCTGCTAAAAAGGCTGGCAGAAAATATCCTAATCTTGTGGACAACATGAGAGCAGCACAGAAGAAGGGTAAGTAATTATGGCTACAGGTTACGAAGGCTCAACACTCGTTGCTGAATTAAATAGGCTTGCCAATGGCGGAACATATCCAGCCCGTACTGCTTTTCTTGAAGAAGCAGCAGCAGCATGCAAGTGGGCTGGGTTTTCATATATTTATGAGACTGTACATGCTTTGAATCTTAAGGCTTCTTCTACTCGTTCGCCTGCAGATTTTAAAGGTCTTAATGCAGTATGTAATGAACTTGCTGGTACCACTGGTAAGTCTGCAGTATCAGCCTTAAGGAGCATCAATCTGTGAGTACCCTTGAACAAATTACTGACCGTGTGGATACACTCCTTCACGGCTACAGCCTTAACATGGAATCAACCACATGGCTTACTGCTGCTACTGATGCATCAACTACTAGCATTTCAGTTAATGATGCAAGCGTAGTTAGCCGTGGCTTCGTACAAGTTGGCGATGAGATTATGTATGTTAACTCAACCAACAACATTGATAACATTCTTAACCTTGCCCCATGGGGTCGTGGACAGCGCGGTACTATTGCAGCAGCCCACTCTAACTCCGACAGAGTAATGGTTGCCCCATTGTTCCCACGCTATGAAATCAAGCGTGCTATCAATGACACACTCAACGCTATGTACCCACAGGTATTTGCTGTCAAGCAATACCAGTTCAACTACATTGCAGCACGCACAACCTATGACATCCCAGACGAAGTACAGAATATCTTGTCAGTAACCCACTCAGTAATTGGACCATCTAAAGAATGGCTACCAGTTCGTGCATGGCAACTAGACCGTGTTGCTAACCCAGCAGCCTTTGGCGATGGTGTTAACTTTGGACACTCCCTTGGTATCTACTCACCAGTAGTTCCTGGTCGTCCTGTGAATGTGGCTTACTCAGCACGCCCAACAATTTTTGATATTACTCCAACTGCTGCAAGCCAAGAGTTTGCAACTACTACAAAGATGCCTGACTATGCAGAAGATGTTGTCGTCTATGGCGCAGCCTTCCGTATGATTTCCTTCCTTGACCCATCACGCTTGGGTGCCCTATCTGCAGAAGCAGATGTGCTTGACAATCAGCGTGGAGCGCGAAGCGGTGAGAACGCAGCACGCTTCTTGTTTAATGTATACACAACTCGTCTTAACGAAGTGGCGGAGAACCAGCGCCGTCAATTCCCTATTCGTTCACACTACCAGAGATAGCAGGTAAACCATGGCAGCAGGCGACCCAGGTACTAAGAAGCGGAACTACTCCGCAACAGCGATTGAAACAACGCTTGTCAGTTCAATGACATCAGCAGCGACAGGTGACACAACAACCTCCGTTGCTGTTGTATCTGTCAGCGGTTTTCCTAGCACAGTACCCTTTACTTTAATCCTTGGACCAGACACCAACAAAGAAGAAGTAGTTACAGTAACTGCAATCGCGGGAACTACCCTTACTGTTGTCCGTGGTCAAGATTTAACACAAGCAGTTGCTCACTCTGCGGGTACATCTGTACGCCACGGTGTATCTGCTCGTGAGTTCAAAGAACTGCAGACACACATTGCAGCCCGTGGTTATGATGCTGACTCAGCACTTCTTAATGGTGTTGATTCACATGTGCACGGACTTGCATCGGGCGATGGTTCAGTGGTTGGGTCTGACCAATCAGTAACCCTTACTCGTAAGACCCTCACAACACCTACGGTCAATGGTGCTACGCTTACTGGCACAGTAACTGCAACAACTGCAACTATTGCCAGCCCTACAATTACTAGCCCTACCATTTCAGGTAGCCCAGTTATTACTGGTCTTTCATCTGCTGGTATGTCTACATCATCGGCTGCACCTAAGTCTTATGTAGATGCATTGATTACTACTAATGCAGCCTATGCAACTGCTGCAGCCACTAGCGCTACAAGCGCTGCTACATCAGCCACAAGCGCAGCAACTTCTGCATCATCAGCATTAACTTCTCAAACCGCTGCTGCCACTAGCGCTACAAGCGCTGCTGGTAGCGCAACGGCTGCTGCTACCAGTGCCACAAGTGCTGCTGCTTCGGCTACCGCTGCTGCTGCTTCTACTTCTGCTGCTGCTGGTTCTGCTAGTGCTGCTGCAACTTCTGCAACATCGGCTGCTGCATCAGCAACTGCTGCTGCTGGTTCTGCTACCACAGCCTCAGGCTCTGCAGCCACTGCCGTCACTAATGCAACTAATGCAGCAACAAGTGCTACAAGTGCAGCCACAAGTGCAACATCTGCTGCAGCAAGCGCAACTTCTGCTGCTGCATCTGTAGCAACTATCGCTGGCTATTCAACTACAGCATCTAATAGTGCTGCTGCTGCTGCAACAAGTGCAACCTCAGCAGCAACTTCTGCCACAAGTGCAGCAACAAGTGCTACAAGTGCTGCTACTTCTTACACAGCAATCGTTGACCAAACTGGTCGTGGACTTGTTCGTGATATGGGTAGTATTGCAGATGCTGATACAACCTCAGATACTTATGTTGGTATTACTACACAAGTAACCCAGGCTACAGCCCAGGCTACAGCAGCAGCAACGAGCGCTACAAGTGCTGCAACTAGCGCAACTAGCGCTGCTAACAGCGCAACCACAGCAAGCAACTGGGCTATACAACTTGTTACTCCAGTAAGCGGAAGCGATTATTCTGCAAAATATAATGCTAATTTAGCAGCAACCTCAGCCACTTCTGCAGCAACATCAGCAACTAGCGCAGCAACCAGTGCAACGGCTGCTGCTACCAGTGCTACATCCGCTGCAGCATCTGCAACGGCAGCAGCCACAAGCGCTGCAAGTGCTGCTACATCTGCAAGCACCGCTGCAGCAGCAGCATCGGCTGCAGTCAGTGGTAAATTAGACCTTGCTGGTGGCACTATGACTGGCAACCTTATTCTTAATGCTAACCCAACAACCGCACTAGGTGCTGCTCCTAAGCAGTATGTAGATTTAGTTGTAGCAGGCATTAACTTTCACCCTCCAGTAGTAGCAGCCTCGGTCAGCAACCTTTCGGTTGTTTACAGCAATGGCACTGCTGGCGTAGGAGCAACTCTTACTGCTGATACTAACCGTGCTTTTAGCACGCTTGATGGACAAACAGTAACCATTGGTCAGCGTGTGCTTATTAAAGACCAAACAACACAATTACAAAATGGTATCTATACATTAACTACTGTTGGCAGCGGTTCAGTGCCTTGGGTATTAACCCGTGCCTCAGATGCAGATAACAGCATTGCTGGCGAAATGGCTAATGGCGATGTTATCTTTACTATTGGTGGAACAACTAACACTGGTAAGACTTTTGTTAACTCATCAACAGGAACAATTACTATTGGTACGACTGCCATTACATACAGTTCGTACTACACAGGACTTCCAGCCCAAACTGGTAGTGCTGGATATTTCTTAACCACAGATGGAACCGCTCCTTCGTGGGTTAGCCTCTCAGATTGGGGAACAGTATAATGGCATTTGCCTTTCAACGCCGTAGGGGTACAACTTCTGCCCACTCAACCTTCACTGGTCTGTTGGGTGAACTAACAGTTGATACCGATAAAAAAACCGTAGTAGTACACGATGGCTCAACAGCAGGTGGAACACCTCTATCTAAGCAGCGTGCAACTACTGGTACAACATCTGGTACAACATACACACTAGCCCTTGCTGATGCTAACAACATTGTTACCACAACATCAGCATCAGCAGTAACTATCACAGTTCCACCAAGCGTATTTGCTGCGGGAGATAACATTACAATCCTTCAAGATGCTGCTGGACAAGTGACATTTTCTGCTGGCTCAGGTGTTACTATTGTTTCTACTGGTGCCACAACAGCAGCGCCTAAGATTCGTGCAGCCTACGCAGGTGCTACCGTCTACTACAAAACAGGAGGCGCTTCACCTACGGTTACAATCGTGGGAGATATTGCCTAATGACACCAATAATTAAAGGCATTGTTGCCTCTGGAATATCAGGGCATCTAACTCCACCACAGGGCACAGCCTCAGGAGGCACTGCCTATCCTTCTGGTGGCTACATATATCGTTTGTTTAATGCCACTGGTACTTTAACCGTTTCTACTTACCCTCTTACTGCTGTTAATATCCTTATGGTTGCAGGCGGTGGCGGTGGCGGAGATTACGGCGGAGGTGGCGGAGGCGCAGGTGGCGTACTTTTACGCACGAATCAAACTTTGCCTGCTGGCACATACCCTGTAACTGTAGGCGGTGGTGGAACAGGTTATCCTTCTGCTGGTGGCAAGGGTAACGACTCAGTATTTAATAACAACACAACTGCTGGTCAATATGCAGAAGGTGGTGGTACTGCGTACTACTCAAGCCTTCCTGCTCCAAACCTTAACGGTGGTTCAGGCGCTGGTGGTGGTTCTTACAACACCGTAACTGGCGGAACTGCAAGTGGTAACGGTCTAGGCGGTAATGGTTCTAACTCATCTGGTGCTTCTTATTCAGGTGGTGGAGGCGGAGCCTCAGGTCCATCTACAGCCCGTGGAAGCGGAAATGTGGGCATTGGTGCCGATGGCGTTAATACCTATTCTGCTTATGCAACAGCAACTGGCACAGGCGCAGATAGTGGATACTACGGTGGCGGTGGAACCGCTGGTCGTACAGGTCCTGGTGGCGTTAACGGTTCAGGTTTGGCAGGTGGTCTTGGTGGTGGCGGTCAAGGTGGTCGCCGTGAATCATCTGGCGCTGATGGTACTGCAGGCACTGCCTATACAGGCGGTGGCGGTGGAGGCGGAGGTTCAGGCGGTCCTGGTGGAACTTACCACTCAGGTAAAGCGGGAGGCTCAGGAGTTGTAATTGTGAGGTACACACCATAATGGCACATTTTGCAGAAATTGTAGACAATGTAGTAGTTAGAGTTCTTGTTGTTCCTGATGAGCAGCAACACCGTGGGCAAGATTATCTTGCCAATGATGTCGCACTTGGTGGCACATGGATTCAAACTTCATATAACACTTTTCAAAATACACATACTAATGGTGGCACTCCCCTTCGCGGGAATTACGCTGGCATAGGTATGATTTATGACCCAGAAAAAGATTTGTTCTATGGTCCTAAGCCGTATCCGTCTTGGGTATGGAGTGATGCCAAGGCTAACTTTGTACCGCCAGTTGACATGCCTACCGATGGCGCAGGCTATGTGTGGGATGAATCACTAATTAACTGGAGAGTCTGGAACGCATAGTGTATACTGATATGGATTCCTTAGGAGGATTCTATGTACCTTATACCACCAGCACCGCTTGAACCTACAAGGGTACATGCTGGGTGCATCTATGAATACGAAAACATTTGGGAAGATAGCAAGAAGATTATTGCTGAGTTAGAAAAAGAAGTTTCTAAGCAAGATAATCTTTTTAGTTTTATTCCTGCTGACACCATTGATGGTGGAGGTCAGGCTAGTAAAATTAGAACTAATGCTCACCTTGGTTTAAGTATGGTTGCTCAACAAAACGAGTGGTTCAGAGAATTAAACAATCGTTTTTATCAAACGCTAATTCCTACCGTAGAACATTACCGTAGAAATTACATAGATAATATACCTGAGTTGTTCCATGAACCATACAACTTGCTAAAGTATAAGGCTGGCACAGAGTATAAGGCTCATTATGATGGTGATACTGGTACTCGTAGGGCACTGTCTCCAATTCTGTATCTTAATGATGAATACACTGGCGGAGAATTAGAGTTTGTACACTTCGGTCTTAAGATTAAACCTAAGGCTGGAACTCTCTATCTTTTCCCAGCAAGTTTTCCTTATGCGCATATTGCACATCCAGTTCAGACAGGCACCAAGTACGCCATTGTGACATGGTTACATGACGGCAGATAAACAAAAGATATTTCTAACTGGCTTACCAAGGTCTGGTACAACGCTACTTACATCTATTCTTAATCAGAACCCAGATGTATATGCCTCACCTAACTCAGCGTTGTGTCAGATACTTTGGGATACACAGTTAAGAATTTTTAATGATGAGCAGTTTAGAGCGCATCCTAATTACCAAGGCGCACTAAATGTATTGTCCAGCCTGGCTGACAACTACTATAAAGACCAGCCACAAAAAGTAATTATTGATAAGTGCAGAGACTGGGGCGTTCCGCCTAACCAGAAGATAACAAAACTTTATATTGACGACAACCCAAAGTACATTATTGTTGTCCGAAATGTACTAGATGTACTGGCTTCCTTTATTACATTGCTTAATAAAAAAGGTCAGAACACAGGGTACTTTGATAATGAAATAGGCTACACCTATAGGTCATTAGATGATGCACGCTGTGATTACCTGATGAAACCTAATGGATTGATTGACCGCTCCCTTTGGTCTATTGCCTCGCTTCTTGACCCTAACAACAATGTTGGTTATTGCCTCATTAACTATGATGAGATAGTAGATACGCCAGAGGTGGTCACCGATGCAATCTATGAGTTAATTGGCATTGATAAGTTTAAACATGATTTTAAGAACATTGAAAACAAATATCCAGAAGATGACAACATCTATGGATTGACTGGGTTCCATAAGGTGCGCCCAACAATAAGCAAGAAGTCACTTCCTTATACTGAGGTACTGTCTGATTATGTAATCAACAAGTACGCTAACTATAATATATGGGAGACTAAATGATTATCCAGATTATAGGATTACCTGGTGCTGGCAAGACTGCGTTAGCCATTGAACTAGCATCCAGAGTAAATGGTATTCATCTTAATGCTGATGAGATTCGTGCTGACTTAAGCAAGGACCTTGGCTTTAGTGAAGAAGATAGAATTGAACAGGCTCGCCGTATTGGTGCAGTTGCACGCATCCTTGACAACCAAGGACATATTGTTATTGCTGACTTCATCTGCCCTACCGAAGCAACTCGCGTAGCATTTGGCACATCGCACTCATTAGTGTGGGTAGACCGTATTAAGGAAAGTCGTTTTCCTAATACAGATGCTATTTGGGAACAGCCTAAGGCTGACCTACGCATTGAACATGGCTTAACCATTGAAGAAGAAGTACAACTTGTAATCAGTACATTTAAAATGCATGACTGGCGCAAACCAACAACACTTATGCTGGGTAGATACCAGCCCTGGCATGAGGGGCATCATGCATTACTGGAGAAAGCACATGAGCGAACAGAGCAAGTCCTTATTGCCGTCAGAGACACCCAAGGAACAAGCGAAAAAGACCCACTCTCGTATCAGCAAGTTGCTGGACATATTGTTTCCTCCTATGCCAACGCACCTTTTGTAATGAAAGTTCCCAACATTACTAACATAGTTTATGGTCGTGATGTTGGATATAAGATTGAACAAGTAGACCTTGGTGCAGAAATTCACTCTATCTCTGCTACGCAGAAGCGTAAGGAGATGGGTATATGAAAGTAACTAAGGCTCGGTCATTTACCAAGTCACTTAGTTACCGCATCTTTGGAACTTTAAGTTCTTTTGCTGTAGTATTTGTTATCACTGGAAAAGGAACACTGTCAGCCCTTATTGCTTTTTGGGAGACGGTTGTTAAAGTAGGCATTTACTACTGGCACGAAAGAATCTGGGATAAAATTTCCTGGGGTAGAAAAAACAAATAACAACTAAAGAACCCGCTTCGGCGGGTTTTTTTATTAAGGAGTTATAGTGGTATCACGCAGTCCAGATATTACCGAGCGCACGATAATTGATTTATCAGGTCGCGTATCTACATACTACGACCTTAACGCCAATGCCTTTGACATCGCTGTTGCTGGCTTGCCATTCATCATGGCTGTCACAGATAACACACCATACAAGCGACAGACTGCAGAGTTTCGTGCTCAGCGCGTAGACCAAATGCGTGACCCAGGTGAGCACACCCTTGCTGGTTCAGGCTACTGGACTCGTTCACAATCTTCATGGCACTACGGCGAAGGTATCCAATTCACCGAGCCAATGGAAGGTAACGATAACGAAGTACGCTTTCGTTTCCGTGATTCATCTGGCATAGATGTGTGGACTCCAGGTCAGTTAAGCCTGCTTAAAAAGACCACACTTGTTCAGGCTTTTTCTGGCAAGGTAACACTTGCATCTGGTAATGATGCTGTAGCCAATAGAGTATTTGCAATCAATGAAGATACCTATACCAGTGCAACCACTGCTATCTATAAGATTACATCTGCTGGTACATCTACTGCCTTTACAACTTATGCAAGCCTCGGCAATAAGACTGTCTTAAGTCAGACATCTGATGGTCAGACACTGTATGTATCTAATGACACAACAATCTATGACATTGATATGACAAGCGGTGCAGTACATGCTGCCTACACATGGAGCAAGACACCATCATCTGTCAAGTTAAAGTATGTTAAGTCTCGTGTTATTGCTGCCGTCACATACACAGATGGATTATCTGCAGCCTATGAACTCACTTTTCCTAACAAGGGTAGCGGTGCTGCAATCCTTACCAACACTCTTACCGCTATCAATGGTTCAACCACCCTTGCCAAGAACTGGACATGGAGTGCCATCACAGAAGCAATCACATCTATCTACTTTGGTGGTAATGCTGGAGAACACTCAGCCCTATTCAAACTACAAGTAGATAATACTGGTGCCCTTGGCACGCTTGTAACTGTAGCCAACTTGCCACGCGGTGAAGTAATCACTGCGCTCTATGGCTACCTTGGTACATACATCATGCTTGGCACCAACAAAGGCGCACGCATTGCAACATCTGATACCAATGGCGACCTTACCTATGGTCCACTTGTTTACCATGATGAAGATGGTGTTTATGATTTTGAGGCACGCGACTCTTATGTATGGGCAGGTAATACCAACGGAGTAAATGCTAGTTCTGGAACAACCCGTATTAACCTTGCTCAACCCATTACCCTTATCGGATATGCACAGCCTATTTCAACGGGTGTTTATGCCCGTGCTAACGATGTTTTTGCTGACTCAGTAACTGGGCGCGTGCAATCAATTCGTATCTTTGATTCACCAAGTCGTGTTGTGTTTTCTATCAATGGCTCAGGCGTATGGATGGAACACCCTACAGATTTAGTAGCCTCTGGTCAGATTCGCACTGGTCGTATCCGTTATGACACCATGGAAAACAAAGCATGGAAGCGTATCCGTATTCGTACCACTGACGATACAGCCAATGGTGATATTGAAGTCTATCAAATTGGACCTACAACCGACACAATTATTACTACGCTATATGAAACTAATAGCACTGCAGCAGATATTGATTTAGGTAACGCCTATCCTAATGCATCACCTGATGCTTCATTTAAACTTGTTCTTACTCGCAACACAACAGATGCAACCACTGGTCCTGTTGTTGTGGGTATTGCGGTGAAGGCTTTGCCTACACCTACACGCGCTCGCCTCTTACAGATTCCCTTGTTCTGCTATGACAAAGAGACTGATAAGACTGGCAACATTATTGGATATGAAGGCTACGCTAAGGAGCGTTTGCTTGCCCTTGAAACCATTGAAGCAAAGGGTGAGACAGTCATACTCCAAGACTTTAACGCTGGCGGTGACCCTTATGAAGTCATCATTGACCAGGTTACATTCACGCGCTCGACCCCCGCTAACCGTAACTACTCAGGCTTTGGTGGCATTATCCAAATCATTGCCCGTACTGTCGTATAAGGAGAATCCTGCCCATGTCATCCGATGTCGCAACCATCGTTTATTCCTACTTCTTTGTTACAGCAGCAGTCCTTGCTGGTGTGGCAATGGTAGCCAAGCATACAATCCGTACACATACAGATGAACTCAAAGATAAGTTATCAAAGATTGAGTATGCATTGTATAACGATGGACACACTGGCTTGATTAACAAGGTTGACCAACTTATTGAGAATCAGAACATCATCAAGATAGATGTTGAAGTTATGAAGGCAAGGGTAGAGGCATGAGCGCAGCAAAAATTATTGAGATAGCCAAGAAAGAAGTTGGCTACAAAGAAGGTAAGAACAACGATACTAAGTATGGCGTTTGGTTCAAGATGAACAATGTACCTTGGTGCATGGAGTTCGTACAGTGGTGCATTGCACAGGCTGGTGAATCTGCTAAGGCTAAAAAGACAGCAGGTTGCCAAGACTTTGAAGCATGGGCTAAGCGTGAGGACCTCATCGTTCCAGTGAACATGGTTCAAGAAGGTGACATCCTTCTCTTTGACTTTACCAAAGGTGGTAAGTCAGAACATACTGGCTTTGCCCTTGGGTATAACCCACATACACATCTCATTGACACAGTAGAAGGTAACACTGCTGCTGATGGCAGTGGTAGTCAAGCAAACGGTGATGGGGTATACCTCAAACATCGTGCACCATCAACGGTGCGTTATGTAGTAAGACCGAAATGGAGTAACAAATGAACGCAAAACTAAAAGAACAACTTACAAGCATCGGTGGTACATACCTTCGTGCTTTCATTACTGGCACAGTCACAGCCTACACACTAGGTAAGACAGCGCCTAAAGACTTCCTTGCTGCTGGACTTGCTGCAATCATTCCACTTGTCATGCGCTGGGCAAATCCAAAAGATTCATTCCCACTCAAGAAGTAATTAGTTACAACACTAAAGCCCCTCGCTTAATTGCGGGGGGCTTTTTTGTTTTCCCAATCTTGATTGCGTTGTGTCTTAAGACGATGGCAGTTAGCACATAGGGTCTGTAAGTTTGATAACGAATTGTTATTATGGTTGCCGTCTATATGGTCAATGTCTAATTGACTGCGGTGGACTGCAACGAATCCACATTCTTCACAGTGGTCTTTCTTATGCTTGGATAATTTGACACGGTTGTTGTTACTCTTAGTTCTACATGAGTACGAACCACGCTGTTTCTTTTTGAGTCGTGTTGGTCCACATACTGCACAGATAGCAAAGCGGAGCGTTGGGTTCTTGAGTAGCAGACGATGCTGCTGTGTCTCATCCGCCTGTCGAGTAGAATCCGCTACCATTAAACCTCACGGGTACTGCTGAGTAGACTTGCCCCATAGATTCATTGCAACACACGGGCACCCAGTCGCTACCCATTGGTTTCTCTATCTCTTGCATGCTACCGCAGGCGTTGCACTTGTAATCATACCTTGCCATTAAGTAGTTTCCTCAAAGCATTTAGCCTACGGATACGAGCCTGGCGTTCTTTCTTAAGACCCAATTTAAATCCAAAAAAAATAGATGTGATGTTGCTCACAATAAATGCAAGCATATAAATTATTTTAATCATCTGCTGGTGTTGGTACTTTCACTAAGGCTCCACATAGAGCACACTCTGCATCCACAAACCACAGGCTTATATCATTATCTTCAAACATACAGCCCACTTTGAAAAGCATTGAGCCACATATACATGCATGCACAGGACCAAGGCTACGCAAGTCTGCCCCAAGGGGCGGAGCCAGCACACCCGCTCGGCTTAAGAGCCTCGCTAGTCTTATACTTAATCTGTTCAACACGAACAGCAGTGTACACATAAAGCAATTACACGATTGTAATTCTTCTTCGGCGTGTCGCACAATAGAGCAGAGATTGTGTAGTAGTCTCCTCTATTGAAGGAGAAACAAATGACACTTGAACTCGTAACTGGCAAGAACTATGTCAGCCACAGCGCCATGTCTACATGGCTTAGTTGCGGTTGGCAGTATTACTTGTCCCGTGTACAGCATGTGCCCGAAGCCCCATCCTACTGGTTAGCAGGGGGTAAGGCAGTACATGAGTGCACGGAAATCTATGACATCACACCCGAAGGCTTTGACCCAACGGCTGCATTTAAAGAGCGTTGGGAACATAACTTCAAGATGTCTGATAACGGCATGCCTTGGCGTGCTGGTGGTCGTGCCACTAAAGCATTTCCAAACAAAGAAGATACTCAATGGTGGCTTGACAATGGACCAAAGATGGTTGACTTCTGGATTCAGTTCCGTGAAGAAAGCGGTTGGAAGATTTGGGATACACCCGAAGGAATCCCCGCTATTGAAACTGAAATGAATCAGATAGTCAAGGGCGTAAACATTAAGGCGTTCTTAGACCGCGTAATGGTTGCACCTACAGGCGAGTTGGTGATTGTAGATATTAAGACAGGAAGTGCTGAGCCAAAGTCTCAGACACAACTTGGTATCTATGCAATCCTTGTGGAGAAAACCTTTGGTATTCGCCCACAACTCGGCTCTTATTTCATGGCACGCACAGGAGAACTTACCCCGCCTGTCAACCTTGACCGCTACACTGAGGCACGCCTTGGTAATTGGGTCAAGGGTTTTGAAATCGCAGTAACCAATAACATCTTCATACCAGCACCTGGGTTTATGTGTGGCACCTGCCCTGTAAATTCAGCATGCTATGCCGTGGGTGGAAAAGACTCACACCTTTATCCCGAAGTAACTATAGGAGAAACAAATGACTGAACCGCTATACCAAATCAATGTAAAGACACCTAAGGGTTCTTTGCTCAACATCCGTGCTGCATCAGAAGCCGAACTAGACCAAGCACTTGATGGTCTTACCCTTCGCATCTCTGCTATCGCTGACCTTGAGTCAAGTATTGATGCTATCTGTGCAGTTGCTGGCGCTGGTCTTAAGCCAGAAATTATTGAGCACTCACCAGTTGCTCAGGTTGCACCTTCATACCCTGCACCAGTGGGCTACAAGCCAGCAGGTGCAGTACCTGATTGCACATGTGGTGGTGGAGCAATGCGCCATGTACCAGCAGGTATCGCTAAGTCAACAGGTCGCCCTTACAAGGCGTTCTATGCATGCCCTAAGCCACAGGGACAGGCTTGCCAAAACAAGGTGCCTGCATAGTCCATGCGCCTACTCAGCCGTGCTATTAAGACAGAATCCCGAGGGGGTGCGACCCTTCCTGTGGTTTGGCACTCACTCGCTGCTCAACAAATAGCAATCCGTTACGGCGAGGTAAGCATGATTGCTGGACCGCCAGGGGCAGGTAAGTCAACGCTTGCTCTGTCCTTGGCAGTCCGTGCAAATGTGCCTACGCTTTACATCTCAGCGGATACACACTCACACACGATGAGCCTTCGCTTACTTGCATTACTAACAGGAAAGCAACAAGCAGAAGTTGAACCTTTGATGGAGATGGATAGAGACTGGGCTGCACAAATGCTCAAGCCTGCTGACCACATCTATTGGGAGTTTGATTCAGCACCAACGCTTAAGGATATTGAGGATGCAGTTCTTGCTACTCGTGAACGCTTAGGTGAGGATGTTCGTTTGATTGTTCTTGACAATGCAGTAGATGTAACAATGGATTCACAAGATGAGTTTGGTGGCTTGCGTACCTTAATGAAGGAACTCAAGTGGTGGGCGAGAGAGACTGGAGCAGCAGTAGTTGTGTGTCACCACACCAGCGAAGCAGTGCCAGGCAATCCGTGTCCACCACAGCGCGCCCTTCATGGCAAGGTTGCACAGACACCATCACTTATCCTCACGGTTATCAATCAGGTATCCACCATGGGTGTATGCGCTGTGAAGAATCGTTATGGACCAGCCGATGCCAATGGTGGTTCACCAGTATGGCTTTCGTATGACCCCGCAAGTATGCAGGTACTAGATGTAGGACAACCTTAGGAGATTTAAATGGGAGCAATGTTCATGGAAAAGATTGATAGCCCGTGGGAGTTATCAGTTGTAGAAAATGCAGGCGAGATTCCTGCCAGCGCAGTAGAAGATGAATTAGCAGTCAAGACTGCACCGTTGATGACAGATATTAAGTCACAACTTATGTTGGTTCCCCGCACACTTTCATATACAGTTGGGTGGAAAGCACTTGTTTGGAAAAATAAAGAGACTGGCGCATATCAGGACCTTACGGAAGAAGAATACGCAGCCTATGTTGATGGCGGAATCGTCTCTTACACCCGAGGCAGTGGCGAAAGCAATGCAAAAGATGAAGGTGCCGAAGGAGATTCAGGAAGTAATCCTCTCTGAACTACCCAATGTCATTGAGCAAATAGATGAAGCGACTAAGCAAATCTATGACCCCAATACTATTTGGTTAGAGGCAATGCAGTTTGCTGATTATGTTTCACAGTTCGGTAAACATTTGCAAGAGAATCATGGACCTGATTGCGTTGAGGAAATTGCACAGCAGTTAATAAATATATCTGAGTCATTTAAATTCATGGGCGAAGGTGCATTAAAAGTTATAGACGAGACGGAGGAAATACATGGCTCATAGTTCTAACGAAACACTATCTATTGGATGGTGTGACAATGGTATGGTGGATGGTAAGTTCACAGAAGGTTTGATGTACACAACCATTACTGCACCTACGCGTAAGTTGGCAGTCAACAATGCTATTCGTGTGCAAGGTAATCAAATTGGCAGACAACGACAGGCTCTGCTTGACATGTGGTATGACCAAGTAAAGACCGACTGGTTGCTGTGGGTGGACTCTGACATTGTGCTCACCCTTGATGTGCTTGAGATGTTGTGGAAAACAGCAGACAAAATAGCGCGACCAGTTGTATCGGGTGTGTACTTTATTTCCAAGCAGATGGAGTCATCGTTGATGCAACCTATGCCCGCACTATTCAATGAGACTGGTGATGAGTTTCAGATTAGATACCTTCACCCACTACCAGCCAGTGAAGTTGTTGAGGTTGATAACGCAGGGCTTGGCTTGACTATGATGCACCGCAGTGTGGTTCCTTTATTAAGACAGAAGTTCCCTAATGAATCTATGTTTGCTGAGATTGAAAACCTTGGTGACAAGTTTGTTGGTGAGGACATTGTGTTCTTCCGTAAGTTAAAAGCAGCAGGTGTCAAGGTACATGCACATACAGGTGCACGGGTCAAGCACATGAAGCGCTTTGCCTATGATGATAACTACTATGCACTGTACTGGCAGGCTGCTCAAGCAGCAGAGCGACAGGCAAAGGAGAAGGCTAATGACAACACAGCAAAAGAGTAACAAGCGTAGGGGTGCAGCCTTTGAGATTGACTTGGCTGACCATCTTGTTGAAGGAGAATACGAAGCGCAACGCTTGCCTCGTGCTGGTCGCAACGACATTGGTGATGTCTTTCTTAAGACAGTAAATGATTCGTATGTCATTGAAGCCAAGGCACCACGGCGTGATGGCAAGATAGATTTATCTGGCTGGATTCGTGAGGCTATGGTTGAGGCAGAGAACTATCGCATCTCCAAGAAATTAAAGGTAGCACCTACGCCATTGGTTATTATCAAGGCATCTAACAAGGGGATTGAGGAGTCGTATGTAGTGCAAAGACTTAGTGATGCTCTTGCAAAACTCTAAGCATGACCTCGCTAAAGTATTAGAACACTATGGCTTTGATATTCCACAGGGTAGGCGTGGCTGGATAACAGTACGCTGTGCCTTCCACGGCGACAGAGTAAAATCTGCTCGTCTTAATACAGAAAACGGTGGGTTCCGTTGCTTCGGCTGTGACATGGCGGGAGATGTGTACTCAATTATTATGAAGAAAGAAGGAGTTACTTTCAATGAGGCTAAGCAAATCGCAGAGAGAATTACTGGAGAGAGCAACGGAGAACTACGCTCAAAACCTAGAGGAGATTCTTCCGTATCTGGAAACGAGAGGTATCACTCAACCGACCGCAACTATGTTTCGCCTCGGCTTCGTAAAAACTCCAGAGGTGGGGCATGAGCCATACATTGGTAAGTTATCTATCCCATACCTGACACCATCAGGCACCATTGACATACGCTTTCGTGCCTTAAGTCCTGATGCTACGGGTCCGAAGTATATGTCTCGACCTGGGGCTACTACTCACATCTTTAATATCAACGCATTGGGTAATGCTGATGACACGCTAGTGGTATGTGAAGGTGAATTAGATACAGTCATTGCTACACAAGCAGGCTTCACCGCAGTGGGATTGCCAGGGGCTAACAACTGGAAACCTTTTTACTCTCGCGTGCTTGCTGATTGGGGCAAGGTAATCTTACTTTGTGATGGTGACAACGCAGGGCGTGAGATGGCTAAGAATCTAAGTCGTGAGTTGGATAATGTGTTCCCTGTTTTTATGCCTGAGGGACAAGATGTTAATGATGTGTACCTTGCCGAAGGTGCAGACGGGTTGCGTAAGAGGGCTGGTGTCTAGGTGGCTAACCTCTCATCCTTTGACCTTGACTTTGGATATGGTAAGGGTGGCGAGAACTTAGTAGAAGAACTACTCACCAAAGGTAGAACAGTAGAAGTAAAGCGCGACCGCAAATGGCACATGACTGGCAACTTATATGTTGAAGTTGAGTGTTGGTATCAGAGGTCGCAGTCATGGGAACCATCGGGTTTGATGGCAAGTGAAGCAGATTACTGGGCGTTTGTATTGGAGCACGGCGTACTTATGGTGCCTCGTTCTCATGTACACTATGCATTAAGACACAATGGTAGAGAGATTACATGTGAGATTCCCCCGAACAGAAGCAAGGGCTATCTCATTACAGTTGATGATTTACTAGAGGCAATGAGGAAACTTAAAAATGAGTGAGAAGGATGCGTTGTGGGAAGTTGTCTATCGGTGTGCTCGTGCATCGGCAACTAGATGTAATCGCATACACCGCAACTTAGTCACCACTGATGATGTGTTCCAACACCTGAACCTATGGGCGCTAGAACATTGGCATAAGATTGAGGAGTGGGAAGAACAACAGTCGTTGGTATTCAAACTCAAGCGCACCTTTAACAATGAAGCGCAGAAGTATGCAGCGAAAGAGCGTGCATATAAGAGCAAGTCCACACCATCGGATGCGTTCTACTATACACATGAGATACTACAAGAGTTACTCAAAGATGTATGGAACTACATGTATTGGGCTGACTCTATTTCACATAACCCTGAGGGTGAGTTCGTTAGTAAGACATCAAAGCCTAGCGAGGGTATGAATCGTGAGGCTATGCTGTCAGATGTATCGTTCGGTCTTAAGAAACTAAATAAGCAAGACCAGTTGCTATTGAATCGTAGGTTTGCAGATGGAGGTATAGACATAGATGCATTGGCTATCGAGTATTCCGTTAGTGACGAGGCTATTCGTAAGAGGGTTTCTCGTGCGCTTACAAAGTTACAAGAACGATTGGGTGGTGAACAACCACAATGGAACAACCGCAGATACCGCAAACCCGACAAGGAGCAAGAGCAATGACAATAACAAGTGAGTTTAATTGGCGTATGTTTTGTATTGGTGTAGTCCACTATAAGAATCTCAAGTGCGTAGAGTTCTACCTCGGTGGCTTAGCCGTTGGGATTTGGTGGGGTATCGCTAAGTGATTATTGGATTGAGTGGATACGCACAGTCAGGTAAAGATGCAACATCTAATTTGTTGTGTCTTAATTACGAATACACACGCCGTGCTTTTGCTGACCCGATGAGACATGCTTTAACTATTATCAACCCTAAGTTGGATAGCATCACTCGTGTCTCTGATTATGTAGATGACTATGGCTGGGATATAGCAAAGAAGAATCCCGAAGTTCGCAGACTATTACAGGTACTCGGTACGGATTTTGGTCGCCGTATGATTGGCAATGATGTATGGATTAAGATGGCGATGTCTGACTTAAGACAGGGTGACCGCGTTGTTATCTCTGATGTTCGTTTTCCTAATGAGGCTCAAGCAATCAAGGCTATGGGCGGTAGCATGTGGCGTATTAACAGGCACAATCACAGTGCAGTTAACAATCATGCATCTGAACGCGCTATGGATAACTACATGTTCGACCATGTGATTTACAATGACGGAACTCTTGATGACTTAAGTGATGAAGTATTTATGTTGGCTAAAGAACTCGGTCTTAATACATAGAGAAACCCACCAGAGACAGGAGAGAATCTGATGGGCTTTTCTATGTACACCAACCCCACGCTTCCCCTTCGGGGGCTGGTGTACCTTAGAATCATATCATGTGTTGTGCTGTGGGTCAGATACCATGATGTTGTTGCGCTTGCGTATGGCGAACCGCTCGAAGGGTGTCGTTGCTCCCCATACTCCGTACCTTTCCATCGCTACGCCCCACTCTAGGCAGGCTTCCATCACTGGGCAGTCCACACAGATACGCTTGAGTAACTCGGCTTCGCCTTCCTCAAACTTATCCTGTGCTGGGTAGAAGAACTCGGTGTCTATGCCTTGGCATGATGCACCCTTCCATTTGTTTGAGTCATACCTTAGGCGATAAGAGATAACCTGATTGCCTTTGTAACGAGATGTGCTCTGACTTAATACATGAAAGAACTTTATCTTAAACATTAGTACCACCCCATCGCAAGGTGATGAGCATAAGCCTTGCAGATTGCGCCTTTGCCATAGTGTCTATCTATGTACTTGAGTCCAGCATCTACCTGCTTATATCCGTCTTGCGTGGGGAGGGTGTTGATGTTGCGCCATGTGCTTGGCTTTAGTTGTGCGATACCCATGGCTCCGCCATTTTTGTTGAGCGCATGCGGTCGCCAGTTACTCTCGCGTATCCACAATTCATAAAGACATGGATACTGTTCCAGTTCGTTGCGTGCTATCAACCTGTCCAATGCATAGCGTTGATAATCATTCTGATAGTAAGCAACTATCTTGCCATAAGGCGGTGTCTTAAATGGTGATGCTGGCTTAAGACATAGAATAAGTCCTAAGATAATTGCTGTTGCTATCCACAGTCGGGCGTGTGGGTGAATCTGTCTTAAGTCATTACGCATTACTGTCCAACTTTCTCTCGGCTTCGGCATGCAAGAAACTATCTATTGCTTTTTCTTCCATCTCTTTCTGCTTATCTGTGCAGTAATCACACTTTTCATACATGTAGTTCATTACCTTGGGGTTGGTCACTACTGTGCCACAACCAAGGCATTGCATGAGGATAGTCATGGCATCTCCTTCTTGGTGTGTGCCTCCAATGAATCAAGGAAATATCCCACACTCATGGTTCCTTCTTCGTCAATCCTATCTGCCCAATGTGGTGCCTCAATCCATCTACCTTCAAGGTCAAGCCATTGAATCTCAAAGCCATCGTGGTCATCCCAATGTAGGATAACTCGTATCTCTTTGCCATCAAAGGTGAGGTTCATGTCTTTGTCGTATGCAGTTTGTGTCTTAAGTAATGCTCCGACCTCTATTCCTTTTAGTTCTACTTCATGTATTGCCATCTTACTGTTCTCCCATCTCGTCATGTAATCTGTCAGGGTCAGGCTCTCCGCAATCGCAGTTACCGCAATCGCAGTGTGACTCCCCATCTTTTGCTTCGCATACATCGCATGGTTGGTTGATACCTAAGGCAACATCGTCACCTTCTAGGTAGCGTGGCTCACTCATTTGTTTTCTCCTGTCTGTAGTTTGTTTTCGTACTGTTCCATTATTGCATGCCAGTAATCAAAGTCTTTATCATTTGTGCTGGCGTTTCGTTGCTCTCTTGCTCGCTTAGCAAGGGTGCGTGTGGCTTTCATCTCTAGTGAATTCATGATTCATCTTCTGTCTTAAGCACTGACAATAAAGATTCAAGGTGGTTAAGTGCCTGTTGCTTGCGCTTGTAGTTAGTACCTAGCATTTCGTTAGCCTTCTTAAGTGTGCTACCTCGTGCTGTCATCTTCATTCCTGTCTTAAGTTCTAACTTAATCCACGATACGAGAGAGACGAGAACATATAAGTCCACGCCAATACCGCTTGCGCTGGTCATCTCTCCGTTCTCGTTGAAGTCCATGTGCTTATGACCTTCGGTGATTGCTTCTAGTGTGCGCTCTGGTAGTGCCATGTTAGTTATCTCCTGTCTTAAGTAGTAATTCATTGGCTAATTCAATGGCTCTTTGCTTGGTTGCTACGCAGTAAATCTGGCAGTTAATCTTAGGGTTGAGCGCCACGCGCCACTCTTTACCTGACTTATAGATTGCTACTTCGCTCATTAGTTATCTCCTGTCTTAAGTACGAACCCTGCGTAGTATCCATCTTTGATGTCGTTCTTCATCCACTGTTCTGCGTTGGCTGTCCACTTTTCTACATCCACTGTTCGGCTCTCGCCATTCTGTGTGACTGTATAGGTGGTGCCTTCTGTTGTGATTGTGTCCCCGTTAGGGTGTGTCCATGTTGCCATTTGTTTTCTCCTGTCTAGTTGGTAGTGATTACTCTGCCACTTGTTGGCATAGTAGGTCAAGCATTTGTCGTGTGATGTTGGTCACATTCTGTCTTAATACATTATCTTGGGCAGTCATCATAAGGGAACTGTTCTTTCTCCTCACAAGTACAGAAGTTAAACCTCTCTACCTGTGTAGCGTGGGTAAGTTGTGCCAGTTCGCCCCATGAAATTGAATCATCGCTCATTAGTTGTGCTCCCATTTAAGAAGCGTGCATGTCCAGCCTTCGCTTGCCTGATGGCATTTGCCATACACGCGATGGTGTGTGGTGTAGAACTGAATCGCTAGTGTGAGGGCGATAAGTATTAAGACAGAACGCACTCGCTTGCCTCGCTTGTTAAGTCTCATCGCTTGTACTCCTTTGCATGTGAGCATTGGTCAAGAGGGATAAGGCAGTCACCGCAGAGTGTGCCTTGATGTACCTCGCAGTAGTACCATGTGTCGTCTGTCTGTGCCCCACAATTTGAGGCGTGGCAGATAAGTGGCTTAGTCATTTACGCCACCGACTTTAGTTCTGTCTTAATACCTGACTCCATACCTGCCTTGATTGCATTGACCACGGCGAGGACTGTCTCCAGTTTCCAGTTCTTATATGTCTCGCGGTATCCGAAGTCGTCAATGTAGGAATTGAATCGCTCCTGCCCTGTGAGTTGGGCAATGAGGCTGTTGAGTTCCTTAACGGCTGGCTGATACTGCTCGCGTACCACCTTACGGCGGAGGTGTGCCTGATGTTTTTGGTCGCGGGTATCTATCCAACCTTTGACCTTGTAT